>Ga0315908_10002956_pt1 | contig 12326 bp, 4 predicted proteins | sample LakEriMetagenome_12_FD_203520 | JGI IMG/M metagenome (GOLD analysis project Ga0315908, IMG submission 203520) | Freshwater fungal communities from buoy surface, Lake Erie, Ohio, United States - Buoy 4 MA124 | ecosystem: Environmental > Aquatic > Freshwater > Lake > Lake biofilm | place: USA...
AATAAAAAGGTTAAATAAATATAATTCTAATATCAATCGATTATAAATATTGTATAACTTTTGGATAAAATAGTATTAATTACATCTAAAATAAAAAAAGCATATTTGAAAATAATAATGATTTTACTTACAATTCTAATGAAAATTTTAAAATAACATGCTGTGGAGCTGCTTTATCATCTTAAAATAAATATGCAGCAGTAGGAGATTTCTCAGGAAGCATTTTAATCTTCGAACTAGAGAAGGGCAAATAAAAAAACTAAAAAAAAAAAATAAATATAAATGGAACTATAAGATATCTAATATTTAATAATAAAGATGAATTATTAGCTGCAACGTTTGAAGGGAACTTAATATGAATATAATTTGATTAAAATTTAGATAAATAATATAAAACAAGAGTAGAATTTTCACATAATAGTACAATAACAGTAATAAAACAACAAGATTACAGTGATCTTGGGATAATATACTTGCTAGGTTCAACATCAGGAGAGCTAATAATTCTCTCAAATGAATTCTTACTAATCCATAAATTTATGGCACATGAAAAGCAATCTGCTTTATTATAATAAAATATGCTATTTGGATCTTTACACATAAAGAATGAGGTATGGAGTGTATGTTTCTAATAAAAAGGAGAATAGAGTGATAGAATAGCAAGTTGTGCTGAAGATTAGTCAGTAAAAGTGTTTAAAATAATGAAAAATAGCAACAATATTGAGATAAAATAAGTAAAACTGTTAAGGGATCATAAATTGGCAGTCACTTGTATCGACTGGAAATAAGATTATCTCTTTACTTGTAGTGATGATTAGACTTTATTTATCTATTCGACCACAAATGATTTTTTTTAAATTTTGCATAGTTTTTCCACTAATTCTCTTATTTAATCTTGGCATACTCTTACTTATCTTGTTTATAATCATTTAAATTCTTCTATCTTTATTGTTACTGAAAATGGATATTTGTGTGTTATTTATTTTAATCCTTAATCATAATTTTATTATTCCCTTAAATATTTGTAAAGGATTAACAATGGATCTTTATAAGCTATTTCATCTAATAATAATCTTGTATTAACTTGTAGTTCTGATTGTTCTGCATCACTTATTAGCATTAATTATCATTGATTTAATTACTATTATTTATAATTGATATTTAATGTTTATTTTATTCAATTTTATATTTATGTTAATTAATTACATTTAAGGAGGATTAGCAGCTTCTATATCTTGTTTATTTACTAACCCTATCGAAGTAGTAAAAATAAGGTTTTAATTATAAGGAGAATTACAAAGGGAAGTGAATAACAAACATTATAAATCTATTTTTTAAGCATTTACTAAAATATTAAAAGAAGAAGGAATAAAAGGAATATAAAAAGGACTTTCTGTTGCAATAATCTATTAATTTGTCATGAATGGAGTAAGAATAGGTACTTATGATACGATAAAACAATTATATTAGTTAAATATTAATACGTCTAAAAAATACTTAACCTTAACAGCCTCTTTTTCAGGAGCGATCGCAGGTATATTTTGCTAAAAAATTGTTAGTTATATTTAAGAGATATGCAAATAATTAATTTAATTATAGAAATAACTTTATATATATTTAAAAATTTAACAATAAATTTTTAAAAAGGTATAATAAGTACTCCATTATCAGTAATAAAAGTGTGATTATAAGCTTAATGCAAATATTAATAATTAGGATAAAGTCAACATGATTATTTAAACAGTTGGGATGCTTTGAAAAGTATAATAAAAAATGAAGGAATACGAAGACTAATGTTGGGTTGGAATGCTACAATGTATAGAGTTGCAATAGGAAGTGGAGTACAATTAACTACTTATGATTTATCTAAAGACTATTTTATCAATAATTTGATGTTTTAAGATAAAACACATACTCATTTTATTAGTGGAATTATTTCTGCTTTTTTGTTGGTAATTGCAATGAATCCATTTGATGTTGCAACTACAAGAATATAGAATCAGAAAAATATTATTTATAAAGGACCTATTGATTGTATTCTCAAAACTTATAAAATTGAAGGTTTTCTTTCCATATATAAAGGATTTTGGGGTAATTTCTTAAGGATCGGACCTCATATTGTTATTATTTTTGTTTGTTTAGATTAAATGAAAAAACTGAATTTTAAAAATATTGGTACTAAACCATGATTATTTTTTTATATAAATTTAATATTATTTAATAATTTTAATTTAAATTTATATAGAATAGAAAAAGTAAAAATACATATTATAAAAGTTATTTCAGAAAATTAAAATAATGATTTTTAATACTAATATAAAAAAAATAATATCTGATAATTAAATAGGATAAGATAAAGATCAATCTTTTAAAAATATTTAGAATCAAATATAAAAATAGCATAAATAAAATACACCTCTGATTTAATTTTCTTAATCTAAATAAAAATAAATTTAGAATAATTTAACCAAAAATCATTAAAATTAATAAAAACTAAATTCTAATTAAATAAATATTAAAAATTTATATAAATCAATAAAAATAGATAAAAATAATTAAGATGAAATTTTGAAATTAAAATAAAATAATAATAATCATTATAATTTATGGGAATTATAAAGAAAAAGTGCTGAAAGTGTTTAGTAAAATATAAAACCAATTATGTTAAGCAAAAACTAACTAGGAAATAATGATAAATAAATTTAAAATAAAAAAAAAAATGACAAAAAAGAAAAAATGCTTCTTAATATGAAAATTGTTTAAGAATAATAGAATAAAAACATAGAAAATTAAAAAAATTGTAATGAAAAAGTAAATAAAAACTAATTTATTGTAGATAAACAACAATATATCTAAAATATTTAAAATTTAAAACTATATTGAAAATAAAATAGATTCCAATTAGAAAATGATACAATAAAAAATCTAAAAAAATAAAGAAATATACGAAAAATTTTTCAAATTTAGAAATTATTCTGATGTAATTGTAATAAATTTATATATATTTTATCTATAAAAAAAATAATTAGAACTAGATTGATGATAGAAAAAAAAATAATCCTTTGAATAAGAAAAATTCTTTGTAAAATAATAATAATTAGAAAGAATTAGAAAAATAGAAAAATGAAGTAAATAATTAGTAAAATAATGAAAATTAAAGTGAAAATAGTAATTTAACTGAAGAAAGTAATAATATAAATAGCATTATTAATGATAATAATTTAAAACAAGCATTTTAAAATTGTAATTAAATAACAAATAAATTTGAACCTAAAAACTTTTAAAATCCTATTTTAATTAAATAAATAATTAATTTAAAAAAAAGACTTTAAGATTATATAATTAATCTTAATAGTTTTCAATAAAAAACTTAATAATAAAATCATTTTATATTTTAAAATATATATGAATAAAATTGAAAAATATTTGAAACATTATAATAAATTTATTAAATTTTTTATATTATGATTAAAAATAATAAATAAAAAAGATAATTGAACTAAATATTATTTAAAAAAATTTATAATGAACAATTATTAATCGCAATATGAAAATATTTTATACTCCGATTAAGTTTTAATAAATAATGATAATAAGTTAGATAAAAGTAATAATTCTATAAGAAAATACAATATTGAGCAGTTAATAAAAATAAAAGAATAAAGAGTTATTGAAATTTAAATATAAATATAAAAAGAGAAAGAATAATAGGCTAAAAAATTAAAATAAATTGAAAAAGAACAATAAAGCTTAGAAAAAAAAATAGAATATATATAAAACAAAAATGATAATCTATAAGAATATCTTAATCTATTTAATTAATAATTAAAAGATTATTATGAAAATTAGATTTAGTAATTAGGATTAATAAAAAAATAATAATTAAAGTAATTGAAATAAATCTAAGAATAAATAAATTATAACAATAACTACTTAATATTAATAAAAAATGAGAGATAAACAAGAATAAAAATATTAGAAGATAATTATAAAGACTTAGAATAATTTTTAGTAAATAAATTAGAGGAATATTAAATTGACTAACAATAATTTTAAGAATTCAAAAAGAAATATAATTACTAATTCAAAGAACAGTTATTCGAATTATGTAATTTATTAGATAATTTGCAAAAATGATAAGAAGCAGATTATAATTTAGAATTATGGATTTAAATGGAGTGTTTGATATAAATTCCTCTAAATTTTGATAACCAGAAAATACTTAAGGATTTCATTGATGATTGCGATATCAGTGATCATAAATAATCTTAACAACTTAATAATCTTATATAAATTCATTTAGATATTTTTTAATACGAGTGGAATATTGATATCATAAGTCATTCTAAATACTCCAAAATACTCAAAAAAGATAACAATTTAAAAGAATAAAAAAACTTTTTAAATGATAATATCAAAAAAATTGATAAATAAATAAAATAAACTTAAGATAATTACGAAAATGAAAAATAACTTGATGTTAAATAATACCATTCTAATTATCAGAATTATTTTTAAAAAACACTTCTAAATAAAATGAGAAATAAATTAATGGAAATTGATTAAGAAAAAAATGAAATTTAATAAAATCTATAATAAAATAATGATAAAGAAGAATATATTTAATTGATAAAAAATATAGAAAAAGAAATTGAATTTTATAAGTAAAAATTAGAAAATATTAATTTTGGATATCTAGAAAATTCAAAAAAAAATAATAACTTTATTTAAAATAGTAAAGAATTATAGTCTTAGTTATATAATATAAAGTAATATTCAAATTAAATCAAATAAGAATAACAAAAAAATAAATAACTTAATAAATTCAATTAAGAAAAAGTAAATATACATTTAAAATATTAAATTAATTTAGTTTTAATAATTACTAAAAGGTGTTAATGCATAAATAATTATAAACAAAAAAAATATTTAATAAAATGGATTGGTCATAATAGATTAAGATTTTTAAAAAATAAAAATTTAGTTAATTACCTAAAAATTTTTAATAAAAATAAATTAAATTAAAAAGCTCAATATTTATGATAAAGATGAATATAAATAAATTGAAATTACTTAATAAGATTTAAATTAGTATATATTAAAAATGCTCAAAAATGATTTATCAATTTTATTATAGGAATTTATTTAGGAAAGATTTAAGTAAATTCATATTAATTGATTTAATAAATATTAATAAAAATTTTTAAGGAATTAATAAATAATTTATAAATTTATAAAATCAATTAAGATTATTTAAGCTATTGAATGAATAAATTTAATTTTCATTCATTATCAAATATTAAAAAAGTTCTTAAATTATTTATTAATAACTTTATAGTATAGTTATTTTTTCATTATAATTTTATTTTTATTCCAATTAATTTATTATAAAAAAATGTTAAATATCCTTATATTATTAATGATAAGTTTAAATTTTTTCAAGATTTAATTATAAGTCATTTTATATAAGACATATCAAATATTTTTATTTAGGATTAAATTATGAATAAATTTTTTCAATAAATTATTAATTTATTTACTTTTTTTCAGATTCAACTTCTATAAAAAATCTTACCCATTTATATTAAAATTAATATAATAAGTTTAAAAATTATTTGTCTTAATAAAAAACAATTATTACTACTAAACTAATATTTAAATCCACATTAATAAAATCTTATTCCAAAGATGTATTTTTAACATCGATATTACTATTCTTACTTATTTATCTTTGATTTTCTTATAAATTAATTATTCTTTAATTTTAATTAAGCAAATTATTTTATAATAGTTATTCTTAATTTATATTAAGATTATCGCAACTCAATTATTCATCTAAATTTTCTTATTCTTTAATATTATTATTAAATTTTTGAAATTCAGATTTAAATTTATTTATGTTAGTAACAATTTAATCCTTTTTTTCTAAAATTTCTAGGTTAGATAATTTTTAATTCCACTATCTAAAATATTATGAACTAGTTATTTATTAATTTTATTACTTTTTTAATTTTTCTTAGTTAAATTAATATCCATTTTATTTTAATTTTTCTACATTAATTATGAATTAATGGCTAATTTATTTTTATGAATCTGTACTTGTTAATAATTGTAATTAATTAGATTTAAATAGACTTTGAATACTTGAAGTAGTTCATTATTAGGACATTTATGTTTCTAATCTAAATTTATAAAAATTTGATTTTATATAAGGAATACTTGAACTTTTTTTTAAAGTTTTTTAATTTAATGAAATTTATAAATTTTATTATTCTCAATTAATTTATTTTATATTTTTCATTTAATTTTTAGTTTTTTAGAATAAATTGGTATTTCTTTTCTATAATGGTGATTTTAACAAAATTTAATTTTAATTAATCTTAAAAATATTATATATTAATCATAAATATTTTATTATTTAAATATAAAAACATAATACCAAAATAATTTATTATTTAGAAGAATCTTATTCCTAATTTAAATTCATTTTTTTAATATTTTAATCATGTATCTAGATTTCTTATTTTAAAAAATCTTATTATTTATTTTATTAAAAAATATTATTTTTAAATTTATTTTGAATCAATTACTAATTTAATTAAATATTTTATATTTATTAATTTTATTTTTTAGATTATTAAAATTTTAATTTTTTTTATAAGTCTAAAAATTAAACAGATTCATTTCTATAAAAACATTAATGTTATTCATTTAAAACTTATATTTCAGGAAAATGATCTTATTTATGAATTTATTTTTGTTGACATTATTTATTACAAATGCAAGAATTAATTTTTCTATTTTCTTTCTTTTAACTATAAGAATGATTAATTATTTTTTCATTATTTTAAATAATTGAATGAGAATTTATTTATTCTTTATTAAAATTTTTATCTAATGAATTTACCTATTAAGAAACTTAATTCCATTATATAATCAAATATTTAATATTTTGAATTTTAAGTATATTTTAATTTTAATCAAAATCTTTTAAAATAATCTATTTAATATTTTTTTATTTAGTATATATTGTAAATTAAATTAATAAAATAAAAATTTACTTCTTTATTTGGTACAATTAGAAAATCTAAATTTTTTTAAATTAAAAATAATTTATCTGTTTTATTATAGATTATAAATTTAGATAATAGATTTAAGCCAAAAACAAATATTAGTTCTAATATATCAATTTATGAAAAATCTTTTAAAATTAAATAGTTTAAATTATTATTAAATATTTATTAATTTTACATACTTTTAAATATTTCATCAAAGTTTTAATAACATTATATTTATAATAATAAAGATTACAAAGTTGAATAAACATTTTATCCTTCTAAATAGTAATAAATATTTAAATTTTATTATTTATTAAATTTTAATTTAATTTATAATTTATATTATAAATTAACATTCAAATTATCTTAATTTATAAATTAAAAAATATAATAAATAAAAATTTTTATTTAAACAAATATTTTGGTTATTTAATTGTAATCTATAAATTTATTTTAATAATTTTTATTTTATATCTTTATTGTTAATAACATTTTATCGTAATTAATATATTTTTCTAATTGTGATATTTATTCTATAATAAAATTTTAAATTTATTGTAATTTAAAACCAATTTATTTAATTTTATAATTAGATTAGTCAAAAAAAAATTTTTCTATATCTAGTAAAAATTATTGGATTAAGTAAAATTATAAATTGAAATTTTATTAGTTTAATTAAATTCTTACTATTTATTTAGAAATTTATAATTTTTACTTAACTATTTATTAAACATATTATTTTTATTATTATATCAAAACAAAATTTTATTTTTCTTGTATATTTTTTTTTATTATTAATTAATCAGTAATTATAATAATTATATTTTAAACTAGTATTTAAAATATAAAATCATATTTTGATATGATTTTTATATTATTTTAAATAATCAATAAACTTCCTAATATTATATTAAAATTAAAAATAAAAATTTTATTAAGAATCGGATATTTTTTAAACTTTTCAATTAACATTGTTTTTAAATAATAAAAATTTAGTATATCAATGATTAATTAAATTTCTATACTTTCAATTTAATTTTATAAGAATTTTTATACCAAAATTTAAATAATTAGTAAAAAACTATCGAATCTATAGCAGCTTTATAAAATTATTATTATTGAAAATAAAATTAAGCATATTTAATTAAAGATACTATCTTGATCATTCTAAATTTTATAAATTATTTAAATTATAGCTTAAGAAATAAAGACTAATTAAATTTCTAATTTTTAATATTTCATTTAAATATCTTAAATAATAAGTTATTATTTTTTATTATTATATATTTATCTAATAATTAATTATTTTAACTAATATAATGTTTTATGTATGTCTAGTATTTGAAATCAAATAATAAAATACAAAAACTTAATGAATTCAGTTAATGAAAAATTTATATTATTTAACCAATTAATATTTATATCTTATTAAAAAAATAAAATTATCATTAAAGAAAATAATATATAATAAACATACGTTATTAAGATATTATTGTTAATTCTGATTGATTTTTTTAAACTTGCAGAATATTTGGTTATTTTTATTTCTTTATATATTATAGAAATATATTTTTATAAAGAAGAAAATATTTTATAATAAAGACAATTTAAAATATTAAGTAAATAGATCAAAATTTAATATTATTTTTTTAAATAATAGATTTTTTAGATGAATCAAGTGAATCAATTATGGTGAATAAACTATTATCATAAAAATTATCATTTAAATACAAACTATTTTTGTTACTATTTAATATATTAATTATATCATCATCTTCTATTTATTATATTTTTTATTATTTATTAAAAAAATTGTTACAATATTATTATTATTCGTTTTATATGTTTTGATTACTATAACAATTATTATTTTCTTTTTATTATGATTCTAATTATTATTAATCATAATTCTAATACTTATTGCATTTAGCAGTTTCATAAAATGATTTTTAGTAAGTTAAATCATTAATATTGATACTTCTGTTATGCATCACATTAACATAATCTTATGGTTCAGGAATTTATTCTTAATCAATTTAATCCTTTAATTGCTAATTTGAACTTCATAAATTTTTTATATTATTATTTTATTATTTTTTATTTTTTTATTTTAAAAATTATTATTTATTTTATTTATTTAATTAAATTAATTTTTAGTCTAACTTTTATTTTATTATATTTAATTACTCAATGGATTTTAAATCGATTAATTTTTCTTAATTTTTTTTTTAGACATTTTAAAGACTTTATTTTTGCTTATTTTTATTATATTCAATCCATTTAATTATTAATTCTGAATCTTCTTCACTATAATCACTAGAATTAATAAGATCATCATTATTTTATTTGATTTAATGTTATGAATTTTATTAAAAAGACTATTATTTTTGTTTAATTTTATCATTACTATTTAATCATATTCATTATACTTATTATTATTAATTAATAATTTATAGCATTTTTTACTTATTGTTTTAATAATTATATTAATTTTTAATTTCTTCTTACTCTGTAGTTTATTTTTAATCTTTATTTTTAATGTTGTTTTAATTTTAATACAATATTATATTTTAATTTTAATTAAAATCTATTTCTTAATATTATTTATTTTAAGGACTTTAAAAAGTATACAATTATTATTCACTTTCTTTTGGGTCTAAAATTTTGATTTTATTTCCTAAATGTGAAATTGAGTTATCTTATGATTCTTTATAATTTTAACAAATATTTTATTATAATAAATCAATATTATCTATCTATTTTTATTTATTATAATGTTTATGGTTTTAATTTCTTAATTTTTATTATTAGGTTTTTTAATTTGATGAAGAGTTTTTTTCCTTTTTATTAAATTCCAATTTCTAAAATATATTTATAATTTTACTGTAAATGATTATTCTAATTCATCTATTTCTGCATATAATTTTTCAAATTTTTCTTTACTCATTTTTTTATTGTTATTTGTTAAATTAATTTTACTATATTATTATTTTTAATTATCTTTATCGTTAAAATCATCAGTCAATAATTATTTTGATAATCCAGCTAATAAATTTTAATTAATATATTTATAATAAAATAAATTGATAAATTATAATATATTTTTACGTGACTTAATTAATAGATTGGTTTTAATTGGATTATTAGTTAAATCATCTAATGCATCTTCTATATTAAATTATTTTTAATTTTATTTTTTTTGTTGACAAACCATTTATTTTTAAATTAATAATTATTCTTAATCTTACTAACTAGTTTCATCTTATTAACTAGTTTCATGTTTTTTTTTTTAAATTAAATCATCTTTATCTTTTAAATTATTATAATTTTTTTTTTTTTTTTTCTCTAATGTTTAATTAATAACATTTTCTTTTTAAAAATTATTTTAATCTCAATCTGGATTTTATAAATTACTCTATTATTATTAAAAACTAATTTTTTATATATATAATTATATTAATTTATTTACTTAATAATTTTTAAGCACTTGTAAAGTTTATGTAAATTAATTTTACATTTATTATTATTAAATTAATAATAGATCATTCTATTTTTTTAAATCATTCAATTATTATTTATACATTTACTCTTTATTTAGTAAATCTTATTAAATTTTTTATTTAGTTTATGTTTCTTCTGATAATTTTTATATTAATTTTCCGATTTTTAATTTGTCTTCTTCACATAGTTCTTCTAATCTTGCTTGATTTTGACTAGAGTTTAAATAATTCATAATTATTAAATAAAAAAATATATAAAATATAAATATAATAAATAGTAATAATATATAGATTTTATAAAATTTTTAATGTTTAATAAAAAAATAATTTATCCCTTTTGCATAGGAATATGTGGATCAATAGCTTCAATATTTGGAAAAGAAATATTATCAGATTAAAACTCATTTATAAGTTTTTTAGAAATAGAAAATCAATTAATATAATATTTAATAAGAATATTTTGTTTAATTATGATGTTAAATATGAATAAATATATGTTTACTTTTTTATTTGCTTCATATGAATTATTAGGTTCCACTTTAACAACTGCTATTTCTTTTTTAAGCAATAATATTTTAAATGTAATTTAATTTTTTTTATTTAAGACTATCGTTGGAATATTTTTTTATTAAGAAAAAATTACCAATTATAAAATAATTGGCTTTTTACTAGTATTTCTAGGGGTTTTTATTATTTAGTAAGAAAAAAATAGGACAAAGGATATTTAATAAACAAAAAAAGATAATTGATTTATAGTTTATTTATAAATAAAAATATATTAAAAATAATAATAAATTACTTTTATCATGATTTTAAAATTAGTTAAATTATTATCAAGTAACAAGGTATCAAACTTAAAGTTAAGTATTAAGCAATGTTATTTTAAATTAAATAAAATTCTTTAAATGTTTTAACAAAATAAAATAAGATTTAATTAAACTAATTATCTTCATAAAACTTACTATTTATCATTTAAAGCAATTGACCAAAATAAAATTACGTATAAACTAAAAATAAAAATAATAAAAATATTCTTATTATATTTTAAATATATTTAGATTTAATTTAAGTCCTCAAAATTATCAATAAACATTAAAAAGGCATAATTAAAAGAGAAAGTATAATAGAAAGAGGAAGAAAAGCAAATCCCCAAAATATAATATTGCAATCTTAAATTATTAATAATTAATTACTAACAATAAAAAGATATATCATTATCTAATTATAATGCATTTTATTAATATATTAATCTTAGAACAGGTAATTTTTAATTTAAAAATAAATGATACTAAAAATTGTAATATATAGCACACTAGTAAATAGATAAAATTAAAAATATTAAATTTAATTTTAATCTAGTATTACAGATGAATTAAATTAAAATTCTCTGACAATCTAACAAAAATATAAATTAGTGTAAAGAATAATTCCTATAAAAGGAAAATAAGAAGACTGATATAAACTAATGCCAAAAATATCTACTGTATTATCTTTAAAATAATATGTTATTGCAAAAACCATAAAAGAAATGCTTTAAATTAAAATAGGAATAAATTAATTGGATATAGTAATAAAACTGCCTTAAGTATTTTTTGCATAGTAAAATGTAGAAGCTGCATGTAAGTTTTCTTCTAAAACCGATAAAGATCTCATAGAATTACTAATCAATTTAAATAATTTGAATTTATGTTAAATATCATCAAATTAATTTTAAGATTATTAGCTTTTTTTGAATACCTTTATTGTCAATGAATTTATCCCCTTACTT
>Ga0315908_10002957_pt1 | contig 12326 bp, 6 predicted proteins | sample LakEriMetagenome_12_FD_203520 | JGI IMG/M metagenome (GOLD analysis project Ga0315908, IMG submission 203520) | Freshwater fungal communities from buoy surface, Lake Erie, Ohio, United States - Buoy 4 MA124 | ecosystem: Environmental > Aquatic > Freshwater > Lake > Lake biofilm | place: USA...
AGCAGAAATCAAGCTGTTAAAATAAGAAAATAATAATCTAAAAAATTAATTTGAAGAAGTTTAAGATGCAATTAATCTTTGTCCTAAAGAAACTAAATAGCAAATTTAAAGATAATGTTAGAATCCTGAAATTTTAATAAAAAAGTAAGAAAAATAAGAGGCTTTTATTTAGTAATAATTATTATAAAAAGAAAATCAAAATTTGGAAGCAGAAATCAAGCTGTTAAAATAAGAAAATAATAATCTAAAAAATTAATTTGAAGAAGTTTAAGATGCAATTAATCTTTGTCCTAAAGAAACTAAATAGCAAATTTAAAGATAATGTTAGAATCCTATAAAGCTTTAAAATTATTAAACTTAAAACAATATATAATAACTACCTTCTGATTCTTAATCAAATTTAAATTTTTAATATTCTTTAGATTAAAATTAAACTTCTTAATTTGAATTTTAAAATTTTGATGATGAATTTAAAGTTAAAAAATATTTAGATAATTAATAGATTATGAATTAAGAATAAAGAAATATTTAAAAAAATAATTAAGATCTTTAATCAAAATTATTTTAATTATAATTATAAATAGAAAAGAATAATTTAATATTAAATGATAAAAATATATTGATAAAGTAATAATAAGGTTAAATCTAACAATTATGTCTACTTATTTCATAATTAATTTCAAAAGAATAATAAGATAACTTTAACTAAAAAAATTAAAAATAATAAAATTAAATTATAGATTAATAATCTATTAACCAATTAGTTGCATAAATTTAATTAAAACAGAATGAAAATAATAAATTTAATAAGATTAATATGTCTTTAGAAGATTAATAAATAATAATTTCTAATCAATAAAAAATAATTTAAAATTAAGAACAAGAAATTTTAAAAATTAATTAATAATATTAAGATTATCTTTAAAATATTTATAATAATTAATTATAAGAATAAAACTAAATGAATGATGTATAAGAATAAAGAAATATTATTTACTAAGAAAAAATGTTAAGATAAAATATGGAGTTGTAACTAAAAAGTAACTAAATATATAAATATATTTTAAATACATTTTTAATTATATTTAACAAATTATTTAATAGATTTTATATAGTAATTTAATCAAGAAAAATCTTAAATGTAAACAAAAATTGATATTTTGATACATTAAAAAAATAATTTAATATAAAATCAATAAGAAAATTTAGATATAACTAAAAAATAATTTGAATCTAGTATTAAAGAAGCTCTATAAATAGAATTAAAATAAATTCATTCAAAATTTAAATAGGAAAAAGATTAATTATAATAGATAATTATATAATATTAATCAAATTAAAAAAATGTTGATTTTAGAAAATATTCTGTATTAGAGTAGGAAAGGTAATAAGATATTTATGAATTATAAGAACTATAAAAAAATTTAGAATAATTATAAAAAAATAGTAATAATTAAAGTCTAAAGGAGGTAGAGGCTGAAAAATTATTATATTAAACTACAATATAACAATTAAAGAATAGAATATTAGATATGTAATAATAAGTTTAAATATAAAATAACCAAATTATATAGCTTTAAAACTTAATCGATAATTAAAAACAAGAATAAGATAGAAATAATTAATAAATCAAAATATTAAAGATAGAAAATTAAGATTTAAAAGAATGTATTGGAAGACTAAATAAAAATGAAAATATTTAGGCTAAAAGTTAACTAAATGAACTTATTTAATAAAGAAATATGTATAAACTTTAATCTGAAAGATATTGTAATGAATTGAATTAAAAAGCAACAGAAATGATGTAAAAAATGAATGATTTAGAAATTCTTAAAAATGAATATTAAATATCCATAAGTAATATAAGGAGATTAGAATAAAAATTAATAACAAAAATCAAAACAGAATAAATAATTATTGAATGATTTTATAAATTATTTTTATTTATAGAATAAGTTTAAAATTATTTTTTTATTTAAATTTAATTTTGTATAAAATATTTAATTTATAATATATATTTTAAATTTAAATGAAATATTTAATTAAAAAAATATAAAAAGTATTTTAAAAGGATAATAGTTTTTAATTAAAGATTAAGTATTATTAGTATTACGAAATTATGTAAAGCAAAAATATTTTTTTTTGTAAAGGAAAAGTTTTTGTTGGATCTTAATTAAAAAATATAATATATACTTATTTTGCAATAATATTTCCTTCGGTTATTCATTTGATTTTCATATAGCAAGTAAAATATTAATTAAATTTAAATTAGAAAATTAATTAATTAGAGGACTTAATTTATTTCCTAATATATTTATCATCTTTAGTAATTACATTAAGTTTTATGATATTAACTTGTCATTAAGATCCTGGAATTATTCCTAAACTTATTTTAAAATATTAAACAATTTAAAATAAAGATATTTTCAATAGTTGTAAAATATTATAAAAAATTCCATTAAAAAAAAAACAAATATCATTTGATGAAATCGATTAATAATAAGAAGAATATAAATATTATATTTAATTATAGAATCATATTATTTTTCAAAATTAATCAAAATTATAATAAATTAAATTTTGTTATACCTGTTTTATTTTTAGACCGCAAAGATCATTTCACTGTAATATTTGCAATAATTGTGTATAATTGTAAATAAATATTTAAAAATATAAATTAAAGTTTTCAAATTAATTAATAATAGATTTGATCATCATTGTTTTTGGCTAGGAACTTGTATTGGAAAAAGAAATTATTAAAATTTTTGCTTTTTTGTATTTTCTGTATTTTTGCATTCAATTTAAACATTAATTTACTAAATAATATTTATAATATAAAAAACTTAATAATTTAGTATAGATATTAAGATAATTTTTTAATTTTATATATCTATTTTACTATTAATTTACTGTTCTGTAATTTTTTTTCTATTAATTTCTTTAATTTTTTATCATTTTAAATTGATAATTAATAATCTTACTACTGTTGAATAATTAAAAATAAAAAGAAATTAAAATTCTTATTTAAATTTCTCAACTTATATAAATTTAATTTAAAATATCAAATCAAAATTATTTAAAAGTGATGTAAAAAGTTTAGTACCTTTTTCTGAATAAGTTATTTAAAATTAGATTGATTTTTAAGTACATATTAAATTCCATAAATTTATAGCGTATAATAGATAAATTAACTGGTTAAAATGTATCACATAATGTTACATCATCGAATTAATCCGATAACTAATTTTATTAAAACTAAATTTAGAGCCATTGTAGTGAAATTAGTGAATGAAATAATAATTTATTATGAAAATTAATTTTTTAATAATTTACATCAAAATATATTATTATTTATTATATGATATTTTGAATCAAAAAAATAATAATTTAAATTACTTATATTAATATGGAAAATAAAGGAAAAATAAGATAAGATAGAGTTTTAATATACAAATAAAACTAATCAGATGATTTAGGAGGAGATACATAACAATTATTAGCTTTTATATTTATTTTTATTGGTCTTTTTGTAAAGGTAATAAAAATTTTATAAATTAAAATTATTGTTAATTATAATTTAAAAAGAATAAATATACGATTTGGATAAGTCTGTTTTTATTTCTAAGCTCACTATTTTAAATGAACTCCAAGAGTGATACCAAATAGACAATTTTAACAATGGGATTAATTATAATGGGTTTAGCATCCAGTTACATTTAGCCCTTAGCTGTAACACCTTAAATCTAAGCATAGTGAATTGTGACATTTTATCATTTATATAATTAATTAAATATATGATTATTATTGTTACTATCATTTTAATTTAATCAATCTTGTCATTTTTATTAATATAATTATTGACATATATATATTTTAATTATATTATTACTATTATGGCAATTTAAATTTCACATCTTATAATTTTTACATTATTTTGTATTTTATTTAAAAAATTATATTTAAAATATAAAAAACTATATAATTCTTATATTTTTTTTATATTTAAGATTAATAATTCTTTTAATGTTATTTAGAATTATTGATAAATATAAAATATAAAGTTAAATTATAATATAATAAATATTATTAATAAAATTAAATATATTATCATAATTATTATTATTATTATTTACTATAATTACTCTAATTATTGTGCTAAATGGACTCAAAAAATAAGAAAATAAAAATAATTCTGTTGGGAGATGCTGCTGTTGGAAAAACATCAATAATTTCTCAGTATTGCAAATAAAAATTTAATATTGAGTAAAAATAAAGCACAAGTAAAAATTAAATTACTAAGATTATAAATAAATAAAAAATGATAATAAATAAAACTTAAATGATGAAAAAGAAAATATTAATTATTATAAATAAAATATGAAAGTTTATATGATAATAATAATAGTTTAAGAGATGTACGAAAAAGAGATCGAAATAAAAAAGAAAAAAATAAGGCTAGAAATATGGGACTCGTTAGGTCAAGAGAAATTCCGATCATTTTGTAGTAACAATTTCAGATGAGTTGAAGGAGTAATTTTCATTTATGACATAATGAACGATAAGAGCTTAGAAAATCTTAGTCACTGGATAAGATTAGCCGAATGCTATTTGAGTGAGGACGTAGCTTGAGTCATCATTGGAAACAAAGTATATTTACATATTATCCTTTTTACTAAATTATAGATCGATTTATCTATCAATAACTCTCATAATAATAATTTATATTAATAAAAACTCATTCAATAATTTAAAAAAGAACTTAACACTTTAAATTTTGAAGTCAGTGCAAAAACTTAATACAATCTCAATAATGCTTTTAATCATCTTATTTACCAAATTATTAATTAATCTAAAGCTTAACCTCTTCCTTCTTATATTAAATTAAATTCATTTGATCAGTCTTAAAAACAATAGAATTTTAAATGTTGTTTTTGAATTTATTAGTTATAATATTGTTTAACTAAATATAAGTAACTTTAGTTTTTTTATAATAAAATTTAAAATGTATAAGTAAATATAAATCATTTAGAAATAATATTTTAAATGGATTAGAACATAACTCCAAAATCTTTATTACCTAATCCAATTTGTTTTAAGTATTAGTACCTTTAAAAAACTTATTAAGTGATAGAGAAATGATTATGATAAATATTTTAATCTGTAATAGCAGATTGTATTTCATCAATTATTAATCCCAAGTCCTTTAACAATAAATTAACTCCAAATCCTCCATTATAGTCTTTATTAGCAGGTACATTTTAAAGAATATTAGGTACAGGAACATAAGTATCGACTGACCAACATCTGGAAGTGGAAGTACTAAATACCTCAAATTGGGTTTGAGGATTGATTCCTAATAGTTGACCTGCCGCAAATGTTTCACAAATTGACATCATTTAAATAGCCAGGGCTAAGTTGTTCACTAATTTCACACTCTATCCCATTCCTATTCCTCCACAGTATACTTTTTTCTTACCCATATTATCTATAATTTTAATGATTTATTATAATAATAATAATAATTCATTTTATAATTTTTTATTATAATTATTATATTGATGATTTTTACCTAAGAGAGAGTGTAACTGTTAATTAGTGTGTGTATCTAAGTGATTTTGGTTCAAACCCAACATAAAGGTAAGGGTTTTATTAATACTTCCTAAGACTCCTCCGCTGACAGGAGCATCAACATAGAGACTATTATAGTTAAGTTGAATGGAGTGTGAACATTATTTTGAAAGTTAAGGTGAAATAGTACTAGTATCAACTACTAGTACTTTCTAATTCACATGCTTTGAAATCTACTCAACTACTTATTAAACTGCAGAGTTGTTTGGTAGACTCAAAACATACTGACTGCATTAAGGTAACTCTTTTATGCTCTTTACTACTTTTATTTTCTCAATTTTGTGTTCCTCCATTCTTTATCTCAATATATCAATTTCACTATCCACTCCATATACTTCAAACTAATCACTTAAGTTTTTAGCCATGTGTAAACCCATTTAACCTAAACCTATAAAACCTACCTTCTTATTAATTTAATCGCTTTTTTATTCTTTTATTTATTTATATATTTATCTTCCTATCTTCATCTATTTCAATACCTTCATCTTTATTTTTATATTTATGTATTATTATTTTTATTTTTATTTCTTATTTTATTATTTTTATATTATCTATTTATTATTAATATATATATTAATTAATAATTTTATATCATTTTTTTTATTAAATTAAAACTAATATTTGTTTATAATATATACAATTTAAATAATTTTCATATAAATTAATTTTAATTATGGATAATAACATTTTCTTCTAGTGTTTGGTTAATTCAATAACATTAAAAAGTCAACACAATAATTAATATATGGGATATCATGCAAATTACAGATAGATAAAATTTGATTAATGTCATCCTAGTTTAAAAGTAATCAATTTATATTAAATAATTATTAATTAGATAAAATTAAATAAAAATGAAAATAACAATATAAAAGAAGACATTTTTTTATAAAACTAAATAAAAGAATTAAAAGAGTAAATGAAAATAGACAAGTTTTATTTAAAGAATTACAAAGAAAAAAACAGTACAATCCCAATAAGTTTTAATTAGGAAGTATATTTGTAATCAGAGTAAAATAAAATAAATAATAAATTAATTAATTAGAGATAATGATATATTAATAGTACATCAGAATGGAGATATAGAAATGATAAAGGAGATGGAAATAAACGAATTGGAAGAAAATTAATAGAAAATATACAATTATTAAAAGAAGTTGATAATCTAATCAAGAAAGCAGATTTCGAGTAAAAAAGATGTGAGCATTTTAGATGAAATAGTAATAAAAGCGACTAATGGAATGTTTTTACGAGTAAATGTACATACTCTGCAATTAGAAGCCAAGGGAGAAGACAGTATCTCAAAGGAGAATATATTCAGAATGGAGAAAACTGAATGGATAAAAATGTGTGATGAGTTTTATACTCGTAAATATTTAAATAATAATGAGCTTAACCCTATGTTTAGAAGGACCGAAATGCTTAAGGATGAAGTCAAGTATGAGGTAGAATTAGACAGACAAGGTATTTAATATCATAACATATTATCAAATAAAAATTCATTATATGATAATATCATAATGATAATAAAATATAATATTATAAAATGATAATGATAAATTTTAATATCATTTATTATATAATAATATGTTAATAATAATATGAGATTGATATGATATGATTTAATAATAGAGCTGAATAATTATAATGTGGAGGAGTAGGAAGTTTTGTTGATTGATGATTTATTAAACATTTTGATGGGAGTAGAAGGTAGTTTCATCAGCAGAGTTGACTATGAAGGAAGTAGTGAAGGAATCATTCAGCATACTTATTAGATCGATCAGACTTGTGATAGTTCCCTGTTTTAGATGGTTTCTAAGATTCTCTCTTTGGCCATTTATAATGATACTCTTCAGTTATTCTCTAGTCTTAACCATAATCTACACAAGGGTCAAGTTGTCTAGGTATATAATTATCATATAATATTTATAATTGTCATTTATTATAATTATAATAATATTTTAATGTATTATTGATATATTTAGAATTATTATATCATATCAATATAATTAATATAATTATTTCAGATGAATATATTTAATATGATTATGATTATTCATATTATTTTAATATTAATTATGATGAAATTTATAATAATTTTAAGGCATTCAGCTACGCAATTAAGGTGATCTTGCGAGAATTCCAAGTATTAGTAACTCAACTAGAATTTGAGTTTAGTGAATCTCGTCTTAGTCTTCAGAAACTTTGGTTTTATCTTCAATAAAGCATAACATCATTCCAACATTTGGTAAACATAGTCTAGATAGAGACTCCAATACTTTGATTAAATTCAATCATCTTATTAGAAACATTATTTCTAGCATTCCTAAGGACTACTGATAATCAGACTTAATCTTTATTCCAATACCTTTTATAATAATCTTTTAAACCCTTTCGACATATTTTCTTGCAGTTCCTTAGTCAAGGCTAGATTTAAGATAATAATCAAGAGTTTATTATTCTTGTCAACGATCAAATCAATAACTCTGATCAATGGAATTCAAAATTCATAATCAATCCTAATATTGCTAATTTCTAGGATATTATAAATTTTTGAGTCTTTAATAAAGAAGTCTTGAACAAACTCATTTCCATTGCTAAATATCAAGATCTATTTAATATTCTCAATAATCAAATCCATAATATTACTTATAATTCTCAAAATATTTTTAACAATAAAATGGAAATCGAACATTCTTCTAATTATGTTATTGAATTAGAAAAAGACATTGATTCTGCTTTCAACAATCAAGATTTTTCATTCATTTTGGAAAAAGCATTAAATTAATCTAATTACAATTTAATGTAAATAATCAACAAACAAATCAACTTGAAATAAAAATTGATTGAAATAAAATCTATATTTTCAACATCATATGGTGATTTTTTTGAATGTATTTTGGAAAATAATTATGAAACTTCATTAAATAATTTTAGAAATTTATTTGAAGAAAACTCTTCAAATATTAATTTTGATAAAATAAATAATATTTTTGAAATAGCATTATGATTATCTACTTTAAATAATTCTCAATACATTGACAAACTAAAATTAATAATAAATTAGTATAATATTTATGAATAAATATATCAATTGGAAGATTTGAAGGAAAATAACAGACAAAAGATAAAGGAACTTTTAAAATAAGATACTATTCTAGCTTAATCTATAAGTTTGAATATAGAATTTGAACAACCTGTTATTATTTTAATAAATAAACAAAATAAAATAAAATATTAATTGATGTTCCGATAACTGTTTTACTTAAAATTCACAGAAAATTAGTTATCAAGCACTTGGCAGAAGATGCAAAAACTAAAGAATATAAAATTTATATCTTTTTTGTGTAATATATTGTACAAAATGGTGCAATTTGTTAGAAATACAATAAACTTTTTTACGATAGAAGTGATTGAGGCAAACTTTTTAGAACTAATGAAAAAGTACGATGAAAGTGAGAATTTTGATAAAATAATAGAATATCACAATTAATTTCTGGACAGGACTATGGAAGACTTATTCCTCAATGATGTTGAAATCCTTAGCCAGATTAACAAAATTTTAGCTCTTTCTCATTCTTTCAATACCTTTATTATTAAAGAGGTTGATGAAATTCTAATTGCTTAAGTTAATATTAAGTAGAAGGCTTATCACAATTACTATCAACAGAATCATTAGGTACTCTCAGCTCTCGCTAAAAAACATCAGGAAACTTATTAACTAGACAATTATATTTCTCAAAATAAGTCTTATTAAAAATCTTAAAGTTATTTAGAAGGATTTGAAAGCAGAATTCTCAATTTTATTAAGATTCTTAAAGTTTCCAAACCCTAATTTAGTTCATAATCTAAAAATTAAATCTATATCAATAAAATAGATGGATAAAATTATTATCAAATCAAATTTGGGTTAATATAAAACTTTGATAATGATTATTATTTTTCTGATTGAAACTTTATGATATCAAATTAGTTTATTATTTAAATATATATTTAAAAAATTTAAATTTTATATTAGTTCTCTTTATCTTTAAACTTTATAATATGCTATTTATTAATATAATTAATAATTGAAATATTTAAATCTTGAATTATTAAGTTAAAATTGAATTTATGTTTTTATAAGCTTCGTATTAAAACATATCAATATAAAAATTTATAAATTAAAATAATATAAAAATAAAATAATAAATATTAAATTTTTTTTAATTGAATGTAATAAATATTATGTTAAATAATAAAAAAATAATAAAATAATTTATATTTTTAAGTTCTATCATACATATAGTTTAAAAGGCTTAAATTATTTTCAATTTTTTATATATCTTAAAAAAATATATAATATCAAATAAATATTAATACATTATTATTCAAAATATATGTAACGAATTATTTATTGGAAGTAATTTAAAATCTGTATTAATTATAATAAAGTTTAGCATTACAAAAATGGAATAATGATTTTAAATATCAAAGAATCCTACACTTTGATTTGTATTAAAATGAAAATAATAATAAAACAGGTTTTTATATTGCCGTTAAGAACAGTAATTTTGGAACTTTGAGTCTAATAGATAAGAATCATCAGATATTGAATTAGGAAAACAATTATAATTTATTATTCCAAAATTTTATTTTAACTGCTAAATCATGCCCAAGTATTTAATGTTTAAAAATCTTTTAAAATTAAATTGATTAAAAATAATTATTATTTATGTAAGTTCATCTTATTTAAATAATATATTTTTAGCAATTTTTATATATATCTTTATGTTATAAATATTTTGTTAATAATAAATTTATAAGTAAATATAAATAAAATATTCATCATTTTATAATCTTTATATTAATATTTTTATTATTAATTTTCTGTTTGATAATTTTATTATTAGTAATAAACTATTAATTCTAAATTGTTTCTTAAATGAATTGCTGATTATTCTTTTTATCTTACATTTTTACTGATTTAATATTTAGAGGTAGTTATTTTTTTAATTAAAGAGATTATTAATTTTTTTAATTGTAAATTTATTTGGTATTTGATTAAATTTATTGTTTGTTTTAATTGACTGCTTGTTTTATTGCCTATGGCTATTCATGCTAAATAATATTGTTGATTTTCTCTCCTATGTAAATAATTCTATCACCTAAAATAATTAAATTTATTATAACTTATTTATTTTAATCTTGGTTTTAATATTTTAATACTTTCATTATTATTATCAATCTTTTTTAAATCAATTATACTTTCTATTTGATTTTATTAAATATATTCATCTTCATCATCTATTACTATTTATTTATTTTCTTTCTATTAAATCTTTTATATAATTGAACTTTGATTATGTGGTAAAATAATGCTATTTATTAATTTATTTATGTCAATGTTTTCATTAATTTTTTCTTAACTTAAATTACTTTTCACTTTTTATATCTAATTGAGCTACTTTATAATTTATATGTTTGTTTATTAATTAATAATTAATTATTTAAATAATTAAATTATCTATTCACTTTCTTTTATTTGTTCTTAATTTATGTTTTTATAATCTTACAATTCATTAAGATTTGATGAAAATTTTAATTATCTGATATAAAACTAATTTTATAATAATTTTTAAGTTAATTCTTTTGAATTATCATTTATTTTAATATTGATTTAGTGAGTTATTCTATAATACTATCCATTTAAAGTAATATAAAAAATAGAAAATCTTTCTAAATTACTCATATTTGAATTTTTATTCCAACTTTATATTAATGCTTTTTGTTTTAAAATATTACTAATTTAGACTTAGCTTTTATCAAGACCAATAATATTTTCATTTTAATTTTATAATTAAATATCAGATTAATCAAAGCCATAAATGTTTTACCTACTTTCAAAAATATCACTTATTATCTTATCAAGCAATTTTAAATCGTTTTCCATATTTTACTGAATTTATTATTTCTAAAGATATACTACCTGAATAAAATCCTTTATTCTTTCTATCAAAATTTCTATTTAATCTGTACTTTATACTTCTTGTAACATTTCTTTTAACTTATTTAATGCTTATTCAATAAAACTTAATTATTAATACTTTTTTAATAATGAAAATTATTAAAATTGACTTTAATTATTTTATTATAATTATTATTTATTCTTTTCTACCAAATTCTATTATTATGACGTATTTTTATTTTCTACGATTATTTTAGTATTATTTTTGTTTAATATTTTATAAATATTTTATTTATCTTTTTATTAATATTTTAACATTTTTTAATACTATTTAATCTTTTTCATATTATTTGTTTAATTTGTTTAAATTTAATCTCTTTAATATTAAACTTTTTCAAAAACTAATTGGTTAATAATATTATTACTATTTTAATTGACTTAATTTTGATTTTTATTCTTTAAGTGATATGTTATTTAAGTATAATTTATTTCAGTTTTATTATTTTATTGAAAATTCTAATTATCAGTTTATTAAATTTGTAAGTTAATATCGATTAAAATACAGATAATAATTATATTTAAAAATAATTTTTACTTCATTTTTAATTAATTCTTTATAAATATATAATATTTATATATTATAATTATATTAAAAATATACTTAAAAAATATTTTTAATTATAAATAAATTAATAAAGAATGATAGATCTAAATTATTAAAAAGAAATAATTTAAAGTTATGAAAATATGA
>Ga0315908_10002964_pt1 | contig 12314 bp, 13 predicted proteins | sample LakEriMetagenome_12_FD_203520 | JGI IMG/M metagenome (GOLD analysis project Ga0315908, IMG submission 203520) | Freshwater fungal communities from buoy surface, Lake Erie, Ohio, United States - Buoy 4 MA124 | ecosystem: Environmental > Aquatic > Freshwater > Lake > Lake biofilm | place: USA...
GGCCGCTGAGCCTTGCCTGATGGCGCCGGCGCACCCCTAAGCTCATCAGCGACGGGGCGTGGCGCAGCTTGGTAGCGCGGGTGCTTTGGGAGCACTAGGTCGCAGGTTCGAATCCTGTCGCCCCGACTAGATACCGCAAGGGCTTTCGAGAAATCGAGAGCCCTTTTTTATTGCTGGCCCACCGGGGTGTGGGCTATGGGTGGGCTGGGAGCCTCGCTGTGAACCCAGGTGTGGGCTGGGTGTGGGCTGAGCCTCAGCAGGCCAGCAGCTTCCTTATGGCAGGGCCTGCCACCGCACGGAGACAAGCCTGTGCATCACGCACCAGGGTTCTGGCCGCTGCCTACGAACAGGCCAACCGGCCACCGGCAGTTGCTCCCTAGGTCGCAGCGTTCAACAACTCCTGGTCCTCATCTTCTGCCAGGGTCTACAGCAGCGCCTTGGCATCGCCGACGCAGGCTGCCCCCGTAACAATTGAAACATCATTAGATCCCAACGCATGAACCTGGTGGCTCTATACCGTCAGGGGCACCTTCAATAATCGATCCGAACCTTTACAGCGACACCTTCCTAAAGCCCTTTGATAGAGGGCAGACTGAGCCGAGCGAACCCCAGCCACGCCTTTGGCCGCCGAGCAGAACCTCTCCTCTTTCATCTGGACCGTCGCTGACCTGCTGCGCGGCGACTACAAGCGGAGCGATTTCGGCAAGGTGATCCTGCCGTTCACGGTGCTGCGGCGGCTGGACTGCGTGTTGGAGCCCACCAAGGCCGAGGTGCTCGCCGAGAAGGAGCTGCGGGAGAAGGCAGGGCTGAACCCTGAACCGTTCCTACTCAAGAAGGCCGGGCTGCTCTTTTACAACACCTCACCGCTCGACATGAAGCGGCTGATGGGGGACCAGGACCACATCGGCGAGAACCTGCGGGCCTACATGCAGGAGTTCTCCCCAGCGGTGCGGGACATCTTCGAGAGCTTCGAGTTCCACACCCAGATCGACAAGCTCGCCAAGGCCGGGCTGCTCTACCTAGTCACAGAGCGCTTTGCGGGCATCGACCTGCACCCGGAGGTGGTGAGCAACGCCCAGATGGGCACGGTGTTCGAGGAGCTGATCCGCAAGTTCGCCGAGGAATCGAACGAGACCGCCGGGGACCACTTCACGCCTAGGGAGGTGATCCGGCTGATGGTGAACCTGCTGTTCATCGAAGACGACGACGCCCTCACCCAGCCAGGAATAGTTCGCAGCCTGTACGACCCCACCGCAGGCACTGGCGGGATGCTGAGCGTTGCTGAAGAACACCTAGTCAGTCACAACCCATCAGCTCGCCTGGTCTTGAGCGGCCAAGAGCTGAATGCGGAGTCCTACGCGATCTGCAAGGCCGACATGCTGATCAAGGGTCAGGACATCGGCAACATCATCTTCGGCAACACCCTCAACGACGACGGCCTGCAAGAGAAGCAGTTCGACTACATGCTCTCCAACCCCCCGTTCGGTGTGGACTGGAAGAAAATCGAGAAGGACGTTCGTAAGGAAGCCGACCTGATGGGCTTCGACGGTCGCTTTGGTCCTGGGCTTCCCAGGGTGAGCGACGGTTCTCTGCTGTTCCTGCTGCACCTGATCTCGAAGATGCGCCCTGCCGTGGATGGCGGCAGCCGCATCGGGATCGTGTTGAACGGTTCACCGCTATTCACCGGTGGCGCTGGATCTGGTGAGAGCGAGATCCGCCGCTACTTGCTGGAGAACGACCTGGTGGAGGCGATAGTGGCCCTGCCCACTGACATGTTTTACAACACTGGGATCAGCACCTACGTCTGGATTCTGAGCAACCGCAAGCCGGTGGCCCGCAAGGGGAAGGTGCAACTGATTGATGCCAGCAGCTACTGGCAGAAGATGCGCAAGAGCCTGGGCAGCAAGCGCAAGGAGCTGAGCCCTGAGCACATCGAGGAGATCACCCAGCTCTTCGGGGGCTTCGAGGAGGCAGCGAAAGACGGCAAGCCGATCAGCAAGATCTTCCCCAATGAAGCCTTCGGCTACCGCACCATCACAGTGGAACGACCCCAGCGGGACGAAGCCGGGAACGTGGTGGTGGGGCAGAAGGGTAAGGCGAAGGGCAAGCCGATAGCCGACTCCAGCCTGCGCGATACCGAGAACGTACCCCTCTCAGAGGACGTGGAGACCTACTTCGAGCGGGAGGTGCTGCCCCACGTCCCCGATGCCTGGATCGACAACGACAAGACCAAGGTGGGCTACGAGATCCCCTTCAACCGGCATTTCTATGTGTTCACCCCACCCAGACCGCTGGAGGAGATCGACGCCGAACTGAAACGGGTGACAGATCGGATCCTGGAGATGATCGGAGGTTTGACCGCATGAGCTTTCCGCGTTACACGGCCTACAAGGAAGTGCCAATTCCGTGGATTGGCCAAGTACCTGAGCATTGGCAATGGAACCCAATCTTTGCTTCAGCGAGAGAACGAGACGAGGACAACAAGGGGATGAAGGAAGACAACCTCCTCTCCCTCAGCTACGGCAACATCGTCAACAAGGACATCAACACCTCTGACGGACTACTTCCTGAGTCCTTCGAGACTTACCAGATCGTGAGACCTGGCGACATTGTGCTTCGGCTGACCGACTTACAGAACGACAAGAAAAGCCTTCGCTCTGCACTTGTAACTCAGACGGGGATTATCACCTCCGCTTACCTTGCCTTGGAGCCTAAGCGGATTGATTCCAGGTATTTCAACTATCTGCTTAGAGCGTATGACGTCTCAAAGGTCTTCTACTCGATGGGAGGGGGACTCAGGCAGTCAATGAAGTACGGGGACATAAAGAGAATGCCCCTGGTCATTCCATCCATGGCTGAGCAACTAGGGATAGTCAACTTCCTCGACCACGAAACCGCCAGGATCGACGCCCTGATCACCGAGCAGCAGCGGCTGATCGAGCTGCTCCACGAGAAGCGCCAGACCGTCATCTCTCATGCCGTCACCAAGGGGCTGAACCCAGATGTACCGATGAAGGATTCAGGTGTGGAGTGGTTGGGGGAGGTGCCGGAGCATTGGGTGGTATGCAACTTCCAGCGGTTCGTCCAGATTGCAGAGGGGCAAGTTGACCCAAAGCAAAGCCCCTTTGCTGATATGCCCTTGATTGCACCGAACCACATTCAGTCTGGCACAGGCCAATTGCTGGGATTGGAAACTGCTGCCCAGCAAGGAGCCGAAAGTGGCAAGTATATCTGCAACGAAGGTGATGTGATCTATAGCAAAATACGGCCTTCGCTTCGCAAAGCCTGTATCGCTCCCTGCGCTTGTCTCACCAGTGCAGACATGTACCCGCTTCGTGCACATGGCAGGCTTTCCAATGAGTTCCTGTTCAGGTTTTTGTTGTCGGAGCCATTCTCCGCACTTGCGATAGTGGAATCTGAGAGAGTAGCGATGCCCAAGATTAATCGCGACTCGCTCAAGTCGGTTGCCCTAGCGATTCCTCCAGCATCAGAACAGGAAGACATCTGTCAATTCATAATGGTTCACTCAACTACTCTCGATGCGCTCATGGTTGAAGCCCAGGAAGCAATAGTTCTATTGAGTGAACGCCGCTCCGCGCTGATCTCCGCCGCCGTCACCGGCCAGATCGATGTTCGTGGTCTGGCCAAAAGTGGAGATCATCAATGAGCCAAAATAATGAGCAGGCGGCAAAAGTGCGGCTGATAAATGCTGGTCGCACCTCGTCAGTAGCAAAAGCCCGCCAGGCTCTTTACAGGAGCTGCACTGCTCGAATCAAAGAGGCAATTAAGCTTGGCTTTTATCTCGAAGCCATCGCACTCCTTGAAAGCATGATTACAGACCGCCTGGAGTCTCGAATTGCGGCGATTCATGGGCAGGACGAGAATTACCGAAAGTTTCGCACCATCGGCCACCTTCTTCACGGCCGCGTATACAAAGATAAAAGCAAGAATGTTGTCGGCCTGCTTAATGGTGGACTGGGCGAGCCAAATGATCTGATTGACGTCTACAGAGAAATCAACGAATGGAGCAATGATCGCAATGTCTGCCTGCATCAGATGGTGAAGCTCGATGGCAAGTCAGACAAGGAATGGGAGCCCAGGATTGCCTACGCAGAGAAAACCGCCAAGTCAGGTCAAAAAATATTTAGAAGCCTTTCGAGATTGATTGATATGCATAACAAGTCCCTGCTTGGCATTTCAGCCTCAACGACTTTGCCTCCAATCGCTGGTAGCGCAATTGATGCTTGATCCATGACGTCATGAACCTCCACCACGAGATCAACTTCGAAGACGAGATCGCCCAGCACCTGGGTGCCAACGGCTGGCTCTATGCCGAGGGCGATTACACCGCCTATGACCGCGCCCGTGCCCTCTTCCCCGCTGACTTGTTGGCCTGGATCCAGGAGAGCCAACCCGATGCCTGGGAGACGCTCCAGAAGAACCATGGCGCCAATGCCACAGAAACCCTGCTGAACCGTTTGCGAACCCAGCTCGACCAGCGTGGCACCCTCGATGTCTTGCGTCAGGGCATCGAGCTGCTCGGTCTCAAGAAGCCGCTGCAATTTGCCCAGTTCAAGCCGGCCCTGGCCCTGAACCCCGAGATCCTCACGCGCTACGCCGCCAACCGCCTGCGGGTCGTACGCCAGCTGCGGTACTCGCTGCAAAACGAAAACAGCATCGATCTGGTTCTGTTCCTCAACGGTCTGCCAGTGGCCACTGTTGAACTCAAGACCGACTTCACCCAGTCGATCGACGACGCGGTGGATCAATACCGCTTCGATCGAAACCCAAGGCCCAAGGGTCAGAGCCCCGAACCGCTGCTCTCATTCCCCAGCGGTGCCCTCGTCCACTTCGCTGTGAGCACCCGTGAGGTGCGCATGACCACCAAGCTCCTCGGCCCTGCCACCACCTTCCTGCCCTTCAACAAGGGTGACGACGGTGGCGCCGGCAACCCCCTCGACCCAGAGCGCGGCTATCGCACTGGCTACCTCTGGGAGGAGGTGTGGGAGCGCCACAGCTGGCTAGAGATCCTCGGCCGCTACCTCGTGGCCAGTCGCGACAAGAAGAAGCAGATCAAGGAGGTGGTCTTCCCCCGCTACCACCAGCTCGATGTGACCCGCAAGCTCCAGGCGGCCGTGTTGGCTGAGGGGGCGGGCAGCAAGTACCTGGTGCAGCACTCCGCTGGCTCTGGCAAAACCAAGTCGATTGCCTGGACCGCCCACTTCCTCGCCGAGCTGCACAACGCCGAGGCAAACAAGGTCTTCGACACGGTGTTAGTGGTGTCTGATCGCAACGTGATCGACACCCAACTGCAGGAAGCCCTATTCGATTTCCAGCGCACCACCGGAGTGGTGGCCAGCATCACCAACACTGACGGCAGCAAGAGCAGCAAGCTCGCCGAGGCCCTCTCTGGCGACAAGAAGATCGTGGTCTGCACGATCCAGACCTTCCCCTTCGCGCTGGCGGCCGTGCGGGAGCTATCGGCCACCCAAGGCAAGCGATTTGCCGTGATCGCTGATGAGGCCCACAGCTCCCAGAGCGGGGAGGCTGCCGCCAAGCTCAAAGCCGTTCTCAGCTCCGAGGAATTAGCTGAGCTGAATGATGGCGGCGAGGTGAGCATGGATGACGTGCTGGCCGCCCAGATGGCAGCCAGGGCCAAGGACAGCGGCATCACCTTCGTGGCCTTCACCGCCACCCCAAAAGCCAAGACGCTGGAATTGTTCGGCCGGCGTCCCAACCCAGACGAGCCCGCCAGCGACACCAACAAGCCCGAGCCGTTTCACGTCTACTCGATGCGCCAGGCGATCGAGGAGGGCTTCATCCTCGACGTGCTGCGCAACTACACCAGCTACAAGCTGGCCTTCCGCTTAGCCCATAACGGCGCCAGCTACGACGAGGTGCAGGTGGAGAAGAGCGCTGCCCTCAAGAAGATCATGGGCTGGGTCAAGCTCCACCCCTACAACATCTCCCAGAAGGTTCAGGTCGTTGTTGAGCACTTCCGGGAGTTCATCGCCCCCATGCTTGATGGCACCGCAAAGGCGATGGTGGTGGTCGCCAGCCGGCTAGAGGCGGTGCGCTGGCAGCTTGCGATCGAGAATTACATCAAGGAGCAGGGCTATGCCATCGGGACACTTGTGGCCTTCTCCGGCTCAGTGACGGACAAGGAGAGTGGCCCCGACGACTTCACCGAAACGAGCGCTTCCCTCAACCCTGGCCTCAAGGGGCGTGACATCCGCGAAGCGTTCAACACCGAGGAGTACCAAGTCCTGCTGGTGGCCAACAAGTTCCAGACCGGCTTCGATCAGCCGTTGCTCTGCGGCATGTACGTGGACCGGCGCCTGGCCGGCATCCAGGCCGTCCAGACCCTCTCCCGCCTGAACCGTTGCCACAAAGGTAAGAGCGACACGTTCGTGGTGGATTTCGTCAACGAGCCCAACGAGATCCTCGAAGCCTTCAAGACTTACTACAAGACCGCCGAGCTGGCAGGCACCACCAATCCCGACCTGGTGTTCGACCTCAAGGCCAAGCTCGACGCGTCCGGCCACTACGACGACTTCCATGTGGAGCGGGTGGTCAAGGTGGAGCTGGACCCCGATGGAAAGCAGAGCGAACTGGCCAAGGCCCTTGAACCAGTGGCTGATCGCCTCCTCAAGAAATTCAAGAGCGCCCAGAACGCTCTCTCTGTTGCTAAGGAGCTGGAAGATGCCACCGCCATCAAAGAAGGAGAGGACGAGCTGAATGCCCTCACCCTGTTCAAGGCCGACATGGGCGCCTTCCTGCGGCTCTACACCTTCCTTTCCCAGATCTTTGACTACGGGAACACGGCGGTTGAGAAGCGAGCGATCTTCTACAAGCGGCTCTTACCCCTGCTGGAGTTCGGCCGTGAACGCGAAAGCGTTGACCTCTCCAAGGTGGTGCTTACCCACTACCACCTGAAGAACCTCGGCAAACGGTCCCTACCGCCCGGTGAAGGTGAAGCACCCAAGCTCCAGCCAATGACCGAAGCAGGCACCGGCCAGGTGCAGGACAAGCAGAAGGCACTGCTCGACGAGATTATCGCCAAAGTCAACGACTTGTTTGAGGGCGAGCTAACTGATGGCGACAAGCTGGCCTATGTCCATGTGATCAAGGAAAAGCTGCTTGAGTCGGAACTCCTTCAGCAGCAGGCTGTCAGCAACACCAAGGAGCAGTTCGGCAACTCCCCCGACCTAGCAAGTGTGCAATCCAATGCCGTGATCGATTCGCTCGATGCCCACACCACTATGAGCACACAAATCCTGAATCAGCCCGACGCCCAAGCCGGACTAATGAAGGTCTTGCTCGACTACATGGGGTTGTATGAGGCCTTGAGGGAGAGGGCCGCTACATCAAGAAAGCTTTGAAGGGCTGCATTGACGTTGCTTTGGGGTTTAGGAATGTTCCCACTCCAGGTAGTAGGTCAAAAGGTGCAGTCTCAGCCAGGGGGTCCCAGCAGTGCACCGGGTCAGGCACCGTGAGCCCTCTCTCTAGGTAATGGAGGTGAAGATCAGCCCCTGGCCTCACGGTCGGGGGCTTTGTTGTGGCTGGGCTCACCCGCTCCAAGATGCCGGGCGCATCGCGGGCTAGGCGGCGGAAAAGGTAATCGGCATTGGTGCTACCTCGCTGGACAGGAGGTGTTATGCACACGTCCTCCCCTTCCTGCTCCCTGTGCTAGTTAGTGCCATACGCTGCAGGAATTGAACCTCCTGGGTAATGTGCCACCTCCTCATGGATGGACCAGCTCAAATCTTGTCAGCGCCGACAAGGTTCAAACCGTTCGGCAAGACAGGCTAAAACAGCACACCCTGGCAGGCTCTGACATTGTCAGTACCAACGGGTTCGACGGGCGAACGTAGCGGATGCGTATCATCCGCGTTTGTCTGCTTTCTGACTACTCACGCTTAGGATTAGTGTCATATTTATACCCCCCTGTTATGCTTACAAGGTCAAGCTTGGGCGGAGCGTCAGGTGTTCCCCGGGTAAGCACGTAGGCAATGCCGTAGAGCTTCCCCTGATTGCCTTTCTGATCTGCATCCTCTTCACAGCGTATGTCGACGATTGTCGTAAACTGACCTGGATAAGACTCTTTGGTAGTTACTTTTTTACTGTGCCAATCATATTTCCCATCAAGAATGCCTTTCCTGGCAGGATCGCGCATAAAACTGTTTACCGCCCTCCAGCAAAGCTTGTAGGCTGTCGCACGGCTCCGTGGGGGCGGTAGCTTTGGTTGATCCTTCCACCATCGCGCAAGGGATATAATCGATATCGTTAGCAGACAGATGCATCCAAGTGCAACTAGCTTGCCGAGGAACATCGTTTTTCCTAGCTCATTGGATTTCATGTTTCGTTCTTTGATTTAAGAATCCATCCCAATCCCTTCCGCTCTTGACGCGACAACTATTTGGTTCATTAGCCTCTGGTGGGCTTCCGGTCGTATAATACCATCTGATTGAATATCGCTTAGCAGTGTATTGACCAAAGGGAATCCAATTTGTTCAGAGACGGCGTCTATGAGCTCGCTGTAGAAATTGCTAGGAAAATGTGCCATAAACCTATTTGTGGCCGTGAGAGTACGAATGCCAGACGGGTCGATGATAAATCCAGCGGGAGCCACTTTATCCTTGCTTAGGTAATACATATCAAAGACTAGTACTGCCCATTGCGTGAAGTCTGAGGTGGCGACTTCGAAAATGTCTAGTTGCTTTAGAGATCCTAGGCGATGTCCAATTACCGCTTGTCCATCCAAGCCTCTCAGCATCGCGATGTAGAGCTGTTCACCCAGGGCCCCATTAACTCGTATTGGATCACTTGGTGAAAAACCATAACCGGGGGAACAAGCTCTATTGCATTCATTTTGCTTGAGAATGGATTGCAGGCTATCGACAAGGTTTCCATTCTGAATCTCTTCGTCATACAGCATATTATTCATTTTAGCAAACATTCCTCTCGTCGATATTTGCTTGGCAGCTTGTCTTCTTGTTCTTTTTAGCACTAATACTAGAGCTATGACCAGAATTACAGCTGCAAAAAATGACAACATAGCTATTCCCAAAAGGTCATTCGTATGATTTCAGCATGAGTTAGGCGGTTTCATGTCTACTCTTGTTTCCCTTGACACTTTTATTTTTCTGGGCCAACGGCAAGGTGAGGCCTTGGTCGAGTGACGCCAAAAGACGTCGGCGGTTGGTAAGCCTCTTTCCTATGGTGGCTGGCGGGGCTATTTCGTGGCAGGCTGGCTGAACGCCGTTTGGCTATTCCTTGAAGCGAGCACTCCTGGCCGTTGCTCTATTCGCACTCTGATTCGCAAAAGCGTTATCTATTTGTGAGTGCACGGAGGCAAGGCTACTCTTTCGGCTTGGAGAATAAGTATATAACAAAAAAGAAAAGCATACTAAATATCTGCCAGAGGAGTGGACCTGCAAATACGCCAATTATGGCCCACAAGACATAGTTGCTCCCCACAAGCACCAGGATGAGTGGAGCAACAAAGAAGCCAAATGGACCACCTGTGACAAGGCCAAGAATCGCAGGGAACCAATTTGATTTCATTTGTTCATTCTCTGGAGCTACGACATATCCAGGCTTTGCAACCTGTACGTATGTACCAGGAGAGCATGCTTTTACTGCCTTATAGAGCCTTCCCATGGCTCCCTGGCTCTTGACAAAGCCAGGATCTTTTCCAGATCCAATCTGGGCCAGAGCCTCCCTCTCCCATCCTCCAACGTTGAGCTTGTCATCCCAAATACATGTGCAGAGAAGGTCCAGCTTCTCCTCTTTAATTTGCTGCCCCTCTCCAAGTGTCATGCTGACATTAGGATTCTGATCACATTGAAAATCAGAAATCTTTCCATCCCAGTTCGTGGTTGAAGCAAGCGTGGGAAGCGCAAGACTAATGACGAAAAGAATCACCAGAACTATTCGATGCATTGCTCTCTTGGCTGTACTTACTGTGAAGCAGGCAGGTCGGTCCAGATGCTTAACCCTTCTGAGAGCTTCAGAGGTTAGAGCAGCTCTGCTATCTCAGGAGGACAAAGCAGAAAATTGCTCACAATGCGCCAATCATCATTCAGCGTCTGTCTCGCCATGGCAGCAGCGACTCTGTTGCTGACCTCTGTGGTCCTTGCCCACGGCGGCGGTGTGGATGCCAACGGCTGTCACACCAACAAGAAAACAGGCGAGTACCACTGCCATGGCGGTGGCAGTGGGGGTGGCGATGGCGGCACTGGTCCTTGAGAAAGCGCCATAAAGAATCGAAGATATTAGTTCGCCGTTTGAGCTGCTCTGCGTGGAATTGGAATTGGGAGCAGATAGATCTTGTTATTCGCCCTGCGATTTAGTTCGTTAACTACCGGCACAAGTTGATTGTATTGATCCACCAGGTCGTTGCAACCAGCGAGTTCTGCTTTGTACGAATCGTAGTTTTCCGAGTCCAGAGCATTGCCTACTGCCATTGATTTGTAAGAATCTAACCTCGCCTGGCAGCTTTCAACCTCCGAATTAAGCGCATCTAGCTTTTCTTTCTTCTCCATGAATTCTGCTTTGCTGTCGCCAGAAGACGCTTCTTGGCATGCCCATAGAATCCCGTTCAGGACAAGGAAGACAATTCCGATGCTTGCCAGTCCAATAAGTGCGTTAACGACTGGATTGTCGCGTTGAGAGCTGTTATTGCTCACCGTATGCTCCATGTATTCTATTGCCCGTTATGGCAGCAGGGTGCCGTGGATGTCAATACGGCTCGCATCGATCAGCCACCATCAAGCTGGAAGCCCTGACCGCCATGCCCCAGTTCGCCGTGTTCTTCTCTGAACATGCCGGCTTCGGCATCGAGATGGTGCAGGCCCTCGTCACATCTCAGAACCCAACTTTTACCTTCACTGGTGCCTGGGGATCCATGTCCACTTGGATCGGTTTGCTCTCATCCACCTTGACCTGGATCGGCTGGGCATTGCGTACCTGAACCTCCACCGGCGTTTTGTTAGTCATGCTCAGATTTATCGGAGCATGCTCAACCACTTTCACCGCCAGGCTGCGGGTGGGTTCAATCTGAACCGCCCTTGGCATGTTCAGCTCCCCCTTGACCTTCCCGCTGAGTTGCAGCGGCTCCGTGAAGCTGTGCTCCAGCTTCACCTGGATTGGATGTTTGCTGAGGCGCTCCAAGCCGGCTAGTGCCATACCGCCGAGCGCTAGAGCTGTGACCGGCCAGCGCAGCTTCAGCCAGTGGGGAGTCATGCAGACGGGTAGAGGGACACCCATTAAATGGCGCAGACCGTGAAATGCCTACGCGGCGGCGGGCGAGCCTGCTACGCGGCTACCACTGAGTGAACCGCTGACCTGCTGATGCCCCAGTTCGCGGTGTTCTTCTCTGGCGATGCAGGCTTTGGCATTGAGATGTTGCAGGCCCTCGATGCTGCCCACGCCCAGGACATAGCCCGAGCCCAGCACCCGACCGGAAGGCTGTCAGTAGTGCCGGCAGAGCTGGCATTGACGCTGCGGTCTACCGAAATGACGGATGCTTAAGGATCGACGCGGATCTCCCATCCTGAGAGCACGGTGGGCCGAACTCCAGGGCCGCGGGTGATCGTGTAGACGAAGCGGCTGCCGTCCGGGCTGACGAAGCTGGTGGCCTTCTGGGTGTCAGGGTAAGTGGCCGTGGCGGTGCAGTCGGCGTTGACGCTGTAGGTGGCCTTCTCTACCCCACCGGAGCCATCGGAGCCGCGATAGCTCAGCACGATGCCGCCCTTGCCGTCGTACACCTCACGGCCGCTCTCGGCGTATGGATTGCCATCAAGCATGCCGACCGAGCTGTAGAGGTAAGTGCCCTTCAGGGTGGCGTTGTTGCAACGGCTGGATGGAGCGGAAGGCTGTTCCGCCCATGCGGCCGGGGCCCATGCCAGTGTCAACAGGGATACCAAAAGGGCAGGCAGGGTTAGCAGACGCAAACGGGCATCCATGGAAAAGGAGCGAGACTTCCTCCCGACAGCATGACGGACCTAGGGCACTCTCGGTTATTCAACGCAGCGGTAGCTGGTGCTGCCGGCTGCGCTGCTCGATGGGCAGGACCGCCACAAGCTGCTACGGGCGTGGCTCCGGGAGGAGGGGTGATCCAGTGCCGCCAGCCACTCTGGCGATCCAACAGGCGGTGGGTTGTGCGAGATGCGATCCACGGATGGCTAGAAACTTGCAGTCAGATCGGCATCAGTAGCAAGGCAACGAAACCGCTTCAACAGTCAGGCAAGCGCCGAAGCCAAAAATTCGGCCACCAGCAACGCCTGCAATGGTCCTGATTGATGTAGTGG
>Ga0315908_10002967_pt1 | contig 12310 bp, 11 predicted proteins | sample LakEriMetagenome_12_FD_203520 | JGI IMG/M metagenome (GOLD analysis project Ga0315908, IMG submission 203520) | Freshwater fungal communities from buoy surface, Lake Erie, Ohio, United States - Buoy 4 MA124 | ecosystem: Environmental > Aquatic > Freshwater > Lake > Lake biofilm | place: USA...
TCGAGCACCACCGCGCCAATCACAAGCAGTGCGATGTTCACGGCACCGGCGAGGACCAGCGCGAGAGTCACATCCACACGGGTTGCGACCCGAAGCCGGCGAATCGGAACCGTCGACGACGGGTTGATTCGATCACGCGAAAACCCGGAGTGGGCATAGATTGCGTGCGGCATCACGGTCGCCCCGAGGATCGCGGCCGCGAGGATCAGTGATTCGTAACCCTCGAGTCGAGGGACGAGACCCGACGCGAACGCCGTTGCGTCGATTGGTTGACCCCAGAGGATGGCTCCGAATCCGACCGCGATGACGAGCAAAAAGAACACGATGAGCCGCTCAAACGGCTGAGCGCCCCAACGCCCGTGAACGCCGAGGATTGCGACACCCGACACTCCAACAATCAACCCACCCAGCCACAGGGGTATTCCCCACAAGAGGTGCAACGCGATTGCGCCGCCGATGACTTCGGCGACATCCGTTGCCATGGCAATCAGTTCACCTTGAGCCCAGTAGCCGAGCCTCCAACCGCGAGACGTGATGCGAGTTCCCAAAACCTCGGGAAGGCTCTTGCCGGTGACTATTCCCAGGCTCGCCGAGAGGTACTGCACCAGCCACGCAATGAGATTCCCCGCGACGACAACCCAGACGAGAAGGAAACCGAGCTGAGCTCCGGCCGTGATGTTTGCTGCGACGTTTCCGGGATCCAGATACGCGACACCCGCGACGAACGCAGGCCCCAACAACGACACAATCGCGGCACGGTTCGACACAGTGTGCTCGCTAGCTCGTCGACTGGAAATATCTATTGATGGCAGGAGCAATGAGCCCCAAGGCTCGACCTCGGTGGCTCAAGGCCGCCTTTTCCAGAGCCGACATCTCGGCGGCGGTTCCGGTCATTCCGGTCGGAGCAAAAATCGGGTCGTATCCGAATCCGTTCGCCCCCTTCGCCGCTGCGCGAAGCACGCCTGGCCACTCCGCCCGAACAACGCGCTCTCCGTCCTTCGAGACGAATGCGACGGCACAGACAAACTGTGCAGCTCGATTCTTGACGCCCTTCATTTTCTCGAGAAGGAGCGCAAGGTTTGCGGCATCGGTGCCGGCGTCGGAAAAACGTGACGAGAGAATTCCCGGCGCGCCATCGAGCGCATCGACGCAGATCCCGGAATCGTCGGCAAGCGACGGTCGACCGGAATGGCGGAATGCCGCACGCGCCTTGATTAACGCGTTTTCCTCAAAGGTTGCACCGTCTTCGACCGGTGCCTTACCGTCCGTCTGGATGAGTTCAATACCCGGTCCGAGCAATGCCTTCAGCGTCACATCAATCTCGGCGAGCTTGTGCGAGTTGTGAGTGGCGACGACGACTGTTCTCACGAGTTAGACACCGCCACGGTCGCCGCCTGAATCTCGGTTAAACGCGCCGTTCCGTTGATCGCCAACGTCAGGAGAGCATCCAGTTCGGACTTATCGAACGGTGCACCTTCCGCTGTCCCCTGAACCTCGACGAACAAGCCGCGACCCGTCGCCACAACATTCATGTCCGTCTCGGCGCGGACGTCCTCGGTGTATTGCAGATCCAGCATTGGTGTTCCGTCGATGATTCCCACACTGATTGCGGCAACCGAGTCGATCAACGCCGTGGCGTTCTTACCGATAAAGCCTTTGGCGCGACCCCACTCGATCGCATCGTGCAGGGCGATGTACGCGCCGGTGACGGCCGCGGTGCGAGTTCCCCCGTCCGCTTGCAGCACGTCACAATCGATAACGATGGTGTTTTCGCCGAGTGCCTTCATGTCCACAACGGCACGAAGGCTGCGTCCGATCAGTCGCGAAATCTCGTGAGTGCGACCGCCGATTCGGCCCTTGACGCTCTCGCGGTCGTTGCGTTCGTTGGTGGAGCGGGGCAACATCGCGTATTCCGCGGTCACCCACCCCTTACCTTTGCCGGCCATCCAGCGGGGAACGCCATTGGTGAACGACGCCGTGCAGAGAACCTTGGTGTTCCCGAACGAGATGAGAGCACTGCCTTCTGCCTGCGCTGACCACCCGCGTTCGATTGTCACGGGTCGAAGTTCGTCGTTGGTGCGTCCGTCGATGCGAGTCATGAGTCAGTGTTCTCCAGTTCGATTCGTGAGGGAAGTGTTATCGCGCCGGTCGGGAAGGCGTCAACCCGGTCAATCTCGAGACCGAGGAATCGGTGAGCGAGCTCACGGAATCGTTCCCGGTCGCCTCCCGTGGTCTCATACGAGTGAACCGACGGGGTGGTTGATGTCCGCAACAGGTCGTGGGTGAGAAGGGTCTGGTAAACCTCGTAGGCCGTCGCGTCGTCACTCGACACGAGCGAAACGTCCGGTCCCATGACGTACTGAATCGCCGCCGAGATCAACGGATAGTGAGTACACCCTAGGACGAGCGTGTCCACGTTGGCATCCTTGAGGGGAGCCAGGTACTCATTGGCAACAGCAAACAGTTCATCACCGCTCGTCACTCCCGCCTCAACAAACTCGACGAATCGCGGGCACGCAACAGCCGCGACCTCGATGTCGGGGTCCGCAACGAACGAGTCCTGATACGCGCCTGATTTGATGGTGCCCTCGGTGCCAATCACGCCAATGCGTTTCGATCGGGTTCGTGCCACCGCAGTCCGAACAGCTGGCTGAATCACTTCGATGACGGGAATACCGAGACGGTCGGTGTATCGCTCTTTCGCATCACGGAACATCGCTGCGGACGCGGTGTTGCAGGCAATGACAAGTAGTTTCACACCCTGATCCGCAAGTTCATCGAGAAGGCCCAGCGCGTGCTCACGAACTTCGGCGATGGGCAGCGGGCCATATGGTCCGTGAGCCGTGTCGCCGATGTATCGGATTGATTCGTTCGGTAATTGATCGATGACCGCTCGTGCAACCGTCAAACCGCCGACACCACTGTCAACGATTCCGATGCTCGCGTCCCGATTCATCTTTTTAGCCTACTAACGTCAGCAGAAGACTGTTGGGATCGCGGGGTCACCTGGCGACAATCGACGACCCGCTTCCGGAAGTTCCGCCAATGCGATGGCGTGGTGTTCGCGCGCTCGACTGACACCAGTGGCGCCGCGATATTCGTCTCGAATCGCACCGTCCGTGATGAACCCGTGAATCAGCTCACGACCATTCTCGGCCCTCGAGTCTTTCGGCCCGAGGTCGACCACTTCCTCTGTCGCAATCCCGTCGACGAGTCGGCGATGCGCGACCTTGCGTCCAGCGGGGTCCTGTTTCTCGGGCGATTGTTTTGAGACGGCAACCCAGTCGCCGTCACTGTTTTGGTGTTCAACCAGTTTGTAGACCATACCGGCGGCAGGCGCTCCGGAACCCGTAACGACCGCGGTACCGACGCCGAACACGTCGACCGGTGCGCCTCGAAGTGACGCAATGGTGTTCTCGTTCAGATCGTTGGTCACCACGATCTTTGTCCGCGTTGCACCAAGAGCGTCAAGTTGTGCCCGAACACTGCGAACCAACGACGGCAAATCGCCGGAATCGATGCGGACAGCGCCGAGTTCCGGGCCGGCAACTCGAATCGCCGTTTCGACGGCAGTCGGAATATCGAACGTGTCGATCAGCAGCGTGGTGTCGACCCCGAACGCTTCGACCTGCGCGCGAAACGCTTCCTCCTCCGTGTCGTGCAGCAACGTGAAGGAGTGCGCCGAAGTTCCTCGGGTGGGAATCCCCCACGTGCGACCTGCTTCGAGATTCGATGTCGCCGAAAACCCAGCAATGAACGCGGCGCGAGCAGCAGCCACACCACTACCTTCCGACGTTCGTCGCGAGCCCATCTCGATCAGCGGTTTGCCGTCAGCCGCCGTCACCATTCGCGACGCTGCCGTGGCAACGGCGCTGTCGTAATTGAGAATGGACAACACGATGGTTTCGAGAATCACCGCTTCGGCGAACGTACCCTCGACTTCGAGCACGGGTGAGCCGGGGAAAAACAGTTCGCCCTCGCGATAGCCCCGGATGTCCCCCGAGAAGCGATAGGTCGACAAATAGTCGAGGGCCTCGGCCGACACAACTTTTTCCGACCTGAGCCAGGCCACGATGTCGTCGTCGAACCGGAAGGACTCAACAGCATCGAGCAAGCGTCCGACTCCCGCGAACACGCCATAACGACGACCAGCGTGAAGGCGACGCGAAAATACCTCGAACACGCACCGACGTCGTGCACGGCCCTCGCGCAGGGCGGCGTCAATCATGGTCAGTTCGTATCGGTCGGTAAACAGCGCGGTCGATTCCGCCATAACGGCTACTCGTCTCGCAATCGCTCGTAGATCTCTTTGCACGTCGGACAAATCGGGAAACGGTCCGGGTTCGAGTTCGGAAGCCATTTCTTGCCGCAGAGTGCTCGAACGGGTTTTCCCGTCACCGCGGACTCTACGATTTTGTCCTTTTGGACATAGTGCGAGAACTTGTCGTGGTCACCGTCGTCCGTGACCTCGTTCTCGAGGAGTTCCTCGAGTTCGCGGTCAAGCACGTCAATCGAGCCGGGGGAATCGCTCTCGGAGGTCATGCGAATAGTGTACGCGCGACCGCTACTCGAGCGAACCCACCGTGACCGAACCTTCACGGGTCACCCCGCCGCGCACGTAGGTGAACTTTGCGACATCCCCTGGGCGAAGCGAGCGGACCTGCGCGGTGATGTCGACCTCGTCACGGATTGGAACGCCGTTGAACGTCGTGACAACGTCACCTTCTCGCATCCCCGCGGCCTCGGCCGGTGATCCCGGATCCACGCCACGAATCGTGGCACCAATCACACCGCTCGTGGTAGCGACGGCGCTGACCATCGCGCCGATTCGACCGTGTTCGGCCGAGCCAAACTCGATGAGATCCGATGCGACTCGTTTCGCCAGTGTCGCCGGAAGCGCGAACCCAACTCCGATGGAACCCGACGACGATCCACTGCTCGCAATCGCAACGTTGATTCCGACGAGCTCGCCCCGAGTGTTCAGAAGCGCTCCGCCGGAATTCCCGGGGTTGATGGACGCGTCGGTTTGAATGACGGGTAAGGAAAGATCTTGTGCAATGGCCGACTGTTCGCTCCCCGGAAGGTCGAAGTTGAAGCCGTTGCCCTCGTTCGAGATGGTGATCGAACGGTTCAGCGCCGAGACGACACCGTCCGTGACCGTGTTCTGAAGCCCGAGGGGTGCACCGATCGCAATCACCTCACTACCCACAGTGATCGAATCGGCGACGCCGAAAACGACAGGGGTGAGTCCGGTCGCGTCAATCTTGATGACCGCGATGTCGAGAATCGGGTCGGTGCCCACAATTGTTGCCGGGAACAATCGACCGTCACTCAGAGTCACGCGGATCGTCGGTTCTTGCTCAGCACCGCCGAGCGTGACCACGTGGCTATTAGTGATGATGTACCCGTCCTCGGAATAGATGACTCCGGAACCCGATCCGGCCGACGTCTCACCCGACGCTTCGATTGTCACGACGGACGGCAACGCTTTCGCGGCAACGGCGGTTGCAAATCCGGTCGGCGACGATCCGTTGATGGTGACGACTTGAGGCTGCACGACGGTCCGATACGTCTCTCCGGTCAGGCCGGTGATGGCAACACCCGCACCACCACCAATCAATCCGGCGATGACCGCAATTCCGGCGGCCGTCTTCACCGGCATGTCCCCCCCAAGGAAGGGTCGGCGCGGTTCGGGGGTCGGCTCCTGTTCGAGGACGGGAGTTGCCTCGACGACGGCTGGTTTGCGAACTCGAGGCGCGCGGGGCTTAGGAGTGGGGACGTTTTCGTTTTCCATGTTCTCAAGAATGGACGATTTTCCTAAGAATTTCCCAAAGTTGTCTGTGCGTTTCCTAGATTTACTCCGCCGGGCACCCGAACGCACCGCGAACACACGGCCGGTCAACGAGCACCGTTTCGGCGGCAAGAATGCTCAGAGTAAGGTCGTTCGCCCGAGCCATCACCAATCCCGAAAGCGGTCGCCAGTCCGGGGAGCCGAATCGGAACTCCGCCGAATACCAAACAGCGAGTCGAACTCGCACGCTACCGACCTCGTCGTAGGTGTGACTCGTTGGTGTTCTCGTCCACGGTGCTTGTCCAAGTTGATGCCAGGTCGCACCCCGGCGATCGCTCGTCTGGCGGGACCCGTCCCCGAAGTAGCGCCGAAACAAGACTGGAGAGAATCGGACTTCGGCGGGATTATCCAGCAGCCTGCCCGAGACGATGTGGGCGTAGGTGGTCGACCAGAAGTTCGTCGGTACGCGTCGGAGCGACCAGCCACTCGGTTCCACGAACTGTCGCGGGGTGATCGGGCGAAACGTTTCGAGGTCGCTAACGGTTGTCGGGCCGACCCCGCCCTTCGGTGGCGACGACCCCACGCATTGCCCGTTGACGACAACCGGACATTCGTCAGGGCCGTCAGCGTCGGCGTCACCTGACGAGCCTCCCGACGTCGAATCACCCCAGAGGTCCACGCCGGTGTCGGTTGTCCCGCCGCCAACCGAACACGTTCCCGCGGCGATCTGCGCCGCGGTGCACGAGGCGGCGAACGCCTGGGGTGAGATCGTGGCCGCTGTCGCGGCAAGAATCAGAGCGACGACGACACGGCGCACCACGTCGAGTCCTCCCACGGCGAAATCTCGGCGATGACGAGGGCGCCATCCCGCGGCACCACATGCACCGTTACGTGTGTCTGCGAAGTCGCACTGCCGAGGCAAGCCGAAACGACAGCGTCAACCACCGTGTGTCGTCCCCGCATCGCGGTGAGTTGCCAACGAGACATCGAGACGGCGGCCGCTTTTCCGCCCAAGGACTCGAGAGCAACGAAACCGTTCCTTTCTTCGACGGCCCACTCGGGAGTCGTAAGGTCGTTGATTGCCTCCACCGGAGCATCCCCGGAAACAATTCGATTCGTCAGGTCGATGTAGGACTCGAGCGTCGGACCAATCAGTGACTCGGCATCGGAAACGAGAACACTGGCGTCTGCGACTTTCGGTGGCGCTGCCGAGGGAGTCGTTTCCGGTGAGGTGACCGACGCACACCCGGCAAGGACGACCGCGGTGACGGCAATGAAAACAACGCGCATGCACCGAGGGTGTCACAACCCGGGATCGGAGGGGAGATTTATCCCCAACTAGAGAGGCGTGACCCCGTAGCGACGGTTTCGCAGGGCGGGGTTCGAACGACGTGCGGCTAAAACCGCGTCGGGATCAAGCACGACATCCACGACAATTTCGCCCGTGCTCGCCTCGATGACGATTTCCCCCAACGGGTCGATGACCATCGATTCGCCGATTCCGGACGACTCGGCGTGATTCGCCGCGACGACCCAGGCGACGTTCTCGATCGCGCGGGCCTGCAGGAGCGTGTGCCAGTGTTCGGATTTGTGCGGCCCGGGGACCCAATCGGCGGGAACCGCAAGAACGGTTGCTCCGGCATCCACCAGCCGGCGGGACATCTCTGGGAATCGGAGGTCGTAACAGGTTTGAACGCCGATTGCCCAGTCGTTCACGTCGACAATCAACGGAGACTCGGTGGGGTCTCCTGCGGTGATAACCGACGATTCGAGTGCACCGAACGCGTCGTACAAATGGACCTTGTCGTAACGTCCGATCACGCCGTTTGCGTTCACCGCGACGACGGTGTTGGTGATGGTGTCGCCGTTGGACACGAGCAGTCCAGCAAGAATCGTCGCCGAGAGTTCCCGCGATTTTCCAACCAGAAAAGTGACGAACGGCCCGTCGATAGGTTCGGCGGCGTCCTGCCAGAGTGCGGTGTCCTTGTGAAACCAGGAGGAGTATTCGGGCAGGACAACGAGGTCGACGTCGTGAAGATGCTCGAACGCGTCGCGCAACACATCGCGGTTATCGGCGGCGTCATCGGACGGCGAAAACTGAACCAAGCCGACGTTGAGGTTCTCCATGCATCGAGCCTAGCGCGCAGCAATTTGCTGAAACGAAAACGGTCCCGAACGAATTCGGGACCGTTTCTCTTGGTTGCGGGGGCAGGATTTGAACCTACGACCTCCGGGTTATGAGCCCGGCGAGCTACCGAACTGCTCCACCCCGCGTCACAAGGGTCGAGTCTATCACGGGGCAATTGCCCCACGAAATCGGGTTAGCGAGAGAGCTCGTACGCCTTCTGCAAAGCGGACTGCAGTTTCTTGTCCGCTTCGGCCGCGGCGACCAGGTCGTTCGCCTTGTAGGCCGCTGCGCGGTCGAGAAGTGCTTGGCGTGCATCTTCCAGGGCAGCCTGTAGTTGCGGCGACACGTTCTCGTTCGGAGTGCCCGGTTCCGTCGGCGTTCCCGGAGTTTCTGGATCGACGCCAGCGTTTCCACCGAAGAGCGTGTCGAGCGCGGCAGGGAGCGTGTCTTCGAAAGCGATGGAGTCACCGAACGACACCAGGATTTTTCTCAGCAACGGGTACGACGTCTCACCAGTCGACCGTACATAGACCGGCTGAACGTAGAGGAGTCCGCCACCAACTGGAAGCGTCAAGAGGTTTCCCGGGACAACCTCGGTCTGTCCTTGACGCAGCAGGTTGAGCTGCTGGCTCACGGTTGCGTCCGAGTCGAACTGTGCCTGAACCTGACCCGGCCCCGGGATAGTGGTCTGTTTGGGCAGAGTCAACAGCGTCAACTTCCCGTAGTCCGGGCCGGCATCAGAGTTCGCCGATAAGTAGCCGTAGAGGACGTTTCGCGAGTTCTCGCCGGTCGCCTGCGGAATGAAGGTCGAGTACAACGAGAACGCTGGCTTTTCGGCCCCCGGCATCTGCATCGTCAAGTAGTACGGAGGCTGAAGCGTGGGGTTTTCAGGTGCCGACACCGGATCGTTCGGCGTGACCCAGGTGTCTTCCGACGAGTAGAACGTTCCGGGGTCCGTCACGTGATACGAGCCCAAAACCGCCCGCTGGACCTTGAACAGGTCCGATGGATACCGAATGTGCGCGAGCAGGTCTGCGCTCATTTCGCTCGCAGGCTTGAGAGTCTCGGGGAAAATCCGTTCCCACGTCGTCAAAACCGGATCGGTCTCGTCCCACGCATAAATCGTGACCGTACCGTCATAAGCATCAACGGTGGCTTTGACCGAGTTGCGCATGTAGTTGGCGGGACCACTCGGCACGGTCGAGCCCAAGGTGTACGTGTCGAGAATCGCGGTCGAAATGTTCACTGACGTCGAATAGGGGTAGTTGTTGCTCGTCGTGTACCCATCGACAATCCACGTGATCCGTCCGTCCACAACGGCGGGGTACGGATCGTTGTCAAGAGTCAGATACGGCGCAACCTTGTTGACGCGAACCAACGGGTTCCGGTCGTACAAGATTTGCGAGTCATCAGAGATGGCGTCCGACAGCAAGAACTGCTCGGATTGGAAGTACATCGCGTAAATCAACCGCGTGAAGATGTTGTCCAACTTAGGACCGCCGTCACCTTCAAAGGTGTACTTCGCGTTTCCGGCTTCGGATTCAGAAGACGCCGACGGATAGTCGAGTTCGAGCGGTCCGTCCGGGCCCTTCGCGCCAACGATCGAATAGGCCGGCGAGGACTCACCGAAATAGATTCGAGGTTCGTATGTGCCAAGTGCGCCCGAAACAGGAATTCCTGATTCGAGGAACGTCGGCTGACCGTCGGCATTGCGTTCGTTTCCGAAGGCAGCAACGATTCCGTAGCCGTGGGTGTAGACAATGTGGTCGTTGTACCAGGAGGCCGATGACTGTCCGCTCAGGTCAAGTTCGCGAAGCGCCAAAACGGTGTCCTGCATCGTGCCATCGATCAGGTACCGATCGACGTCGAGGTGCTCGGGGAACTTGTAGTACTGACGGAATTGTTCGAGCTGAGCAAAGGCATCCGACACGAGCCCGGGGTCAATAATGCGGATGTGTGCGGTTGTTTCGGCGTCGGCGCGAAGCGCACCCGGCTCTGCCGTCGTCGTTGCGTCATAGACAACTTCGTTGACCTTGTCCAAACCGAAGCCGGCCCGCGTTCCATCAATGTTTCGCTGAATGTACTCGGCTTCCAGGGTTCGAGCACTCGGGTCAACCTGGAATCGCTGAACGATCCACGGGTAGGCGCCGCCGATGACGATTGAGGCGACGACGAGCATCGAGCCGCCGATGATGGGGAGGCGCCAACGGCCAATGAATGCGGTGACGAGGAAGAACACGGCAACGAGAACAGCGATACCCGCGAGAATCTGGTTTCCAGGGATTGTCGCATTGGCCTCGGTGTACCCGGCACCAGCGGCGAGGAAGCCCTCGGACGGCGACACCAGCGTGACGTACTGGTTAATCCACAGGTTTGCGGCCTGAACGAGCACATAGAGTGCGCCGAGAATCGCGATTTGAGCGCGGAACGGCTTCGAGATGATTACCTCGCGGTTCGCCGAGATGCGGACACCGCCATAGACGAAGCCAGCAGCAGCACCCGCGATAAGCGAGACGAGCAACGCACCCTCGACCTGACCGACGACGAACTGGTACATCGGAAGGTCGTAGACGAAAAACGAGACATCAAGACCGAACTGAGGGTCGGTCGTGGCAAAAGGCGTCTTGTTGAGCCACTGCATCACGATGGGCCAGTTGCTTGCCGCGGGAATCGCGGCGAACACACCTACAGCGAACGGCCCGAGGTGCATGACGAGCTTGCGAATCGGCTCGATTGCCAAGCGATAGCGCTCGGCACCTTCCGACAGACGAACCGTCAGCGGGCGCGTGCGGTAGGCAATGTTGAGGGTCAACCAGAGCGGCACAGACATAAGAACAAACACCACAACGCCGATCGTTCCCAATGCAATCCATTGCGTAAACAAAACAGAAGAGAACCCGACTTGGTCGTACCAGAGAACATCGACCCATATGCCGGCGAAGGTCACGAATGCGGCGACAAGGGCCAACACCACGCTGACGGTAACAATAAGAGGGGAACGCTGTCGAAGCGAAGTGGGAACGGTCACGGCATGAACTCCTTATGTTGATAAAAGTGTACCCGCCACTGCTGAAACGCTAATCGGCAGAGCAATGGGGAAGAGCCGACGTGCCCGACTGGGTCGAAATCGCCTTCAGTGCGGAAAGCGCGTCATCGAGAGTCGACACCGAGACATCGCGAAGCCCGTCGGGAACTCGCCCAGCGAGCGCCGCACAGTTCTCTGCTGGAACCAGCAACCAGGTTGCTCCGGAGTTCCGAGCGCCATAAGCCTTTTGGACGATTCCCCCGATTGGTCCGACCAGTCCGTCTGCCGAAATCTCACCCGTTCCCGCCACGTTCTCTCCGCCGTTGAGCGACCCCGGTGTGATGGTGTCGATGATTCCTAAAGCGAACATCATGCCCGCGCTCGAGCCACCGACGTCGGCGAGCGAGATGTCCACGTCAAACGGGAATCGATACGTTCCGCCGCACAGGATTCCGATCACCGGAGTCGTCCCGTCGTGTTCGGAGGCGACGATACCGACCGTCAACGGCACGGTAGCCCCGTCGCGCTCCACCACGAGTTCGATTGAATTACCGATTCCCGCGGTCTTGATGATGGCGCGAAGGTCAGAAACGTTGTAGATCGGGATGCCGTCAGCCGATTTGACGATGTCGCCGGGTTCGACCAATTTTTCGGCCGGATAACCAGGTGTTGCTTCGGCAACCACGATTTCGGATTCGAAAGGAATTCCTTGGCTCGTGAGTGCGGCCGCGATCGCTTCCTGTTGCGAATTGTCCATCTGAATCTTGGCGGCGTTCACCGAATCGGTCCGAGTTGTCCCAGCTGGGTACAGCGATTCCATCGGCAGCACTGCGTAATCAGGTCGAAGCCAGGCGGCCGCAACCTCGAACCAACTGGGGTGGGAATCGGGTGAACCCGTGACATACACGGTGAGCATCGAGAGCTCGCCATCGGTCGCAAAAGTCTCGGTTCCGGAAACCGAGATCATGGGAGTTTCCTTGCCGTCGACGTCCTCCGTGGACCCCAACGTGTTGTACACGGGACCCGGTGTTTCGATGACATACGGAGCTGGAACAACGGCGAGGCCTACCGTTCCAACAACACTCAGGGCGAGCAGAGCCGTACCCCACATCGCACGACTCGGACGTGATCGTCGCGGAGCAGTTTCGGTCAAGGATTCAGTCACGTATTCCACACTATGTCACGGAGCGAACAGGTACGGTTGTTGACATGGCTGATGACAGCTCCGACGAGTTCCAGGAGATGCTGCGCAAGTTCCTCGAGAGCGGCGAGCACTTCGACATCACCGAACTCGCGAAGGCGGCCGGGCTTCCCGGTGACGCTGCCACCATCGAAAAGATGCTGATGCAGTTGCAAGAAGCGCTGT
>Ga0315908_10002968_pt1 | contig 12310 bp, 22 predicted proteins | sample LakEriMetagenome_12_FD_203520 | JGI IMG/M metagenome (GOLD analysis project Ga0315908, IMG submission 203520) | Freshwater fungal communities from buoy surface, Lake Erie, Ohio, United States - Buoy 4 MA124 | ecosystem: Environmental > Aquatic > Freshwater > Lake > Lake biofilm | place: USA...
ACTGCCTGGCGAGGCTCTGCAGGCTTGCACTCACCATGCCCACCCAAACGTGGCCCTTGAACACCTCAGCCAGTCCGTCGTGGCTGCTGGCCTCCACGTCTGCCAGCAGCTCACGCACGCTGGTCAACTGGGTCGGGTTGACCGGGTTCCTGCGCTGCTTGACCAGGCGCTGCTGCTGTTGCTGCTGCCTCTGCAGCTCCACACTGTTGCGCTGCATGAGGGCATGAGCGGCCTCTGCTGCGGCCGCTGCAGGGTCTGTTGTGGTGAACACGGCGCCCTGCTCACGATCCGCCGCTGACCGCTTGCGAGACAGCGTGCCGCCTGCACGAGCAAGCAAGCGAGCACATTGCCAGTGGCCAGGAACAGCAGTGCACACGCACACAGCAAGCGATGTGCCCATTGCTGCAGCAGCAGTGCCACCATGCCCAGGCGCAAAACATGGCCCACCTGCTGTTGCTGCTTTGGCCGCTGCTGCTGACGGCTGCGACACCACAAACGCGTCCATGGTCTGCGCGCGGTGGTCCGACCTCACCAGCTTCTCCGGCTGCAAGCGCAGGACAAGTCATGGCATACAGAGTGTCTGATGCACACCATGCAGGCGGTTGCTGGCTGCGTTGAGGCATGACGCGTTGGGCTGCTCAAACACCGTGCTGGCGCAGCAACGCAGCTGCTGTCGTTGTGGAGGCGTGCGTGCTGATGCTGCCCTCTTTCACTGTCGTCCTGCGCACAGCGGGCAATGCAGCAACTTGCTGCCCAGCAGCCCCACCCTGTAATATGCTGGCTGACTGGGTGGCTGCCCCTCCTTCTGCTCCTCCTGCTGCTTCAGGCGCTGCCCGCCTGCTGGTGTGGCGTCCACCATGCCGGCTGTGCCGCTCAGTTTGGCTGTCGCAAAGCTGCGGCTGTGCATGGATGCCTCCAGCAGCTGCGCGATGCCCTGACTCAGGGAGTCAATGACAGCATCCTGCACGCATGTGCATTGCATGGAGAGGCGACGCGAAAGCTGTGCAGTGTAGAGATGCAAGGCACCAGCGCACAGCAATTGCTACAATTGCTGTGCGCTCCCTGCAGGCATACCCTGCTGCTGTTGATGCCCTTATCAACACCTCACCTGGTTGAGGAAGCCCACCTCCCTCTTGGTGGGATGCACGTTGACCTCCACATGGCGCGGCGGCAGGTGCAGGTCCTGGCAGGACAGGGCACACAGGCGTGGCGCGGCAACGCTTGCACACAATGCCAGCTGACCTGCTGCAGTGCTCATGCCGGATGCTGGCGCAGGTTTCGCCTCTGCAGGCGCTGATTCCCAGCAGCTGCCGCCAGCAATCGCAAGCAGCGAATTGTGGTGATGCTGTGGCACTCACCAGGAACACCCAGGGCTTGCTGGCCTTGGGGTTGTGGGCCAGGTACTGGGCCTCAATGCCACGTTTGAGCTGCCCACTTTCCACCGGTCGCCCATTGATGAACAGAAGCAGGCTGGACTTGCGACCAATGTAGGTGAGGTTGCTGACAAAGCCCTGCAGACCAGCAGGCACACTCGCTGAGAAATGCAACGGGCAGCACAGGCCTGGATCCCCAAGCCTGCTGCATGCCCGTCTCACCTCTGCCCGGAATGCCATCCCCGCATCTATGCCGGTGTTGTCGTTGAAGGCATCGCCTGCTTGGAGCTCCAGGGGCAGCAGCGCAGCCGCCACATCACTGCCATACAGGCAGCGAATGGTCTCCAGTCGGCTGGCGTTGGGCAAGGTGTGCAGGTCTGCCCGCGGCTCGCCCTGCAGAGATCAGATGGGGCGCACTGAGGTAGCGCGACCGCAGACAGCACCCTGGTCAGCGTACACTGCGCAGCACGCCATGCCTCCACCCTCTGCCCCCGCCTCCCCTTGGGGAGCCCCCCGCGCGCCACTGCTTTCCTGTCGCTTGAGGGTGAATCCCACTCCCTCCTTGAACACCGCGTAGCGCTGCATGATGTCGGTGATCAGGTTGTGCTCCTCCACATGGCCACGAAACGCCTGCAAGTGGGTGCGGATGTCTGATCAATAGCCTGGCCATGTGGAGGCCCCCGCTGCACACTGCTGCGCTGTTTTCGTGCTGCCTGCCGAGCGGTGTTGCTGCCTGCCAGCCGCAACTAGAGCACCAGCCCATCTGCGCACCTTGCGACGTGCAGGCACGTTGTAGAACATGTCCTCGACCGTGATGATGGTGCCTTGAACAGTGGCAACGGGTCTGGGACCCGGGGGCAGCATGTCGCCATCCTGCAAGCCGCAGGCCCAGGGATGGTCACCCCCCCACCTGCACCAGGGCAACGAGTGGCTGGCTGGCTGGCTGGCTGGCTGGCTGGCTGGCTGGCTGGAATGAAGTGACCTGCAGCAGGCTCGTATTCACAGCAGGCGCCAATCACATTGGTCAGTTGCAGGCCATGCGCAGCCGACTCGCCTTGTACAGCGTCTTGAAGCCGTGCTGAGTGCCCGCCGTCATGGTGGTGACGCTGACGTGCGCCACGAAGCTGATGCTGGCAAGCGCCTCGCCGCGGAATCCCAGAGTGGAGATGGTGTCCAGGTCATCAAAGTTGCGCAGCTTGCTCGTGGTGTGGCGACGGCAGAGGATGGGCAGGTCTTCATGCTGCGGCCATGGCGGCAGTGCAACGGGGTGAGCACGGCACCGTGCCTCAAGCAGTGTGCGCCCACCTGGCAGCATGTGCAGCCGGGCCTGTGCCATGGACATGGGCAGGGCAGCATGCACGCCCCGTGCGTACCCGCACACCGCAGCCGTCGTCCTGTATCTGCAGCAGCTTCAAGCCGCCCTCCTTGACGGTGACGGTGATGTGCCGCGACCCCGCATCCAGGCTGTTCTCGATCATTTCCTTGATCGCCGACACAGGACGCTGGATGACCTCGCCAGCTGCTATCCTATGCACCACCGCCTCCTCCAAGGCCAGGATGGGCGCTGGCTGCTGCATGCTGCTGCAGCTGGGGCCCGCGTTCGCGCGTGTTGTCTGCGGGGGCGTCCCAAGGTCGTGCCTATTGCTCAGGCTGCCCCGATCACATGTTGGCGCATTCCTATTGATGCTGCAGGCGTCTTCAGCCCCTCAAACGGCCCTTGCGCCGGACCCAGATTGGTTTGTACTGAAAGCTGCGCAGACAGGGCTGAAAACGTTGCGCTATGGTGTGCCGAGGGTCGGAACTGTAATCTCGAGAGGGAGCGCACTGCACAAGTGTCGGGGTGGGCAGCTGCTGGGCAACTTTGCCGAGGGGGGCAGCCGCGGGGGGCAGCCGCGCACGAGGGTTGCTGCAGCCGCGCACTCTCAGCAAGGACCGGCAACCGCCAGCTGGTTCGGTGAAGACGGCCTGTGTGGAGGCATTACAGCAGTGGCACAGCCACGAGGCTGATGTGTCTGCATGTGTGCGGCAGCCATCCTGGTCCCTGGTCCGGCTCATGCTTGAGACCCCACCCGCCCCCCCTGGCGCCTGCTGCTGTCTCTCACACTGCCTGGTCCGTCAAGCCAGCTGCCTTCAATGCCTACAAACGCCACGCAGCCACAGCGGGTCACCACATTGATGCCAGTTGTAGATGCCAAGCGCGCAGGGCAGCAAGGGCGGCACGCAGTGCATGCACCATGCATCGCGCCCCAGCACCGACCTGAATGAACGCCTCCTCGTCTGCATGCTCAATCTCGACCATGGCCTTCTGGAAGTAGTCAGCAATCTGGCGCATGACCATCGCGTCCTGCAGGCGATCAGCAGGCACACGGTTGGCACAGCTGCATGCAGCGCAGCTGCCCCGCCGCGCGGCACCTAGAATGGAGATGCGCGGTTGCACTGTTGCTTCATGCATGCCTGCTCCAACACCATGCTGCTCAGACACGCACAAACCCATGAAACAGCAGCGCCCCTGTCAGCAGGGGCCTCAACAGCGTCGCTTCAAGCGCGCCTGGGTTATGTCATCACAGCAGCAGGTGCAGAGCGCGCACGTCGCCAGGGGATGCGTGGCCACGCCCATCATGCAGCGATGCCACTGCTGCCAGCAACAAACAAGCCTGTGCCACCCAGCAGCTGCACACCTCCTCGTTGGCCACCAGATTGAACGCGGCTCCCTTGCGCCCAAAGCGCCCGCTGCGCCCGATGCGGTGCAGGTAGGTCTCAAAACTGGGCGTGCGCCGGTCGCGCTCCACGGGCGGGTCGTAGTTGACCACCAGAGTGACCTGCCGCCGCCAGCCGGAATGTCAGTGAATGTGCTGTCCAGGACGTCACCCCAAAGGGTGGGCAGGGAGCATCCCCCCACGTGCAGCATCGGACGCGCCACAACCCAGCCTCACCTGGCTGACATCAAAGCCGCGTGACAGCACGTCTGTGCTGATCAGGATCTTGGTGGTGCCCTCGCGGAACTCCTTCACCACCCTGGCAGCCAGGGGGAAGACAGGGCAGGGCGCGACGGGCAGGTGGGCTGCCAGAAAGGGGCCACAGCACCACCTGTGCCACACTGCAGTGGCACGACGGCCGCATGGCAGGCAGGGTTGCAGCAGCAACGGGCAGCCCCGCCCGCCGCACGCAGGGTTGCATACAACCGCTGCTGCCAAAGGCTCAGTTTGCTTAGTGGCTGCGCCCAGGCGCACCTGTCGCGGGCTGCAAAGTCCATGTCCGACTGGATGCTGGTGCACTTGTAGCCCTCCTGCTCCATGGTGGCGTGCAAGTGGCGCGCCCCCTCCTTGGTGCGCACAAAGATGATGGTCTGGCCCAGCTTCTGCAGGGCCAGCAGCGCAGTCAGGCGAGCAATGAGGTGGGATGCTGACAGCGCTGCCACGGCCTGCCCGCATGCTGCTGCGCGATCTGCGGCTGGCTGCCGCGCAACCCACCTCGCAGTTGGGGAAGATCATGTCCTTGAGCACCTGCGTCTTGGCGTCCCGGTGGGGGCAGCGCACGATGTACTGCTTGATGACATCCAGCGACAGCTTCTCCTTGGGGATGAACACCTGCACACGGTGCGGTGCAGGGGCACCCGAACACCTGAGCGGGACACCTGGACACCTGGGCAGGCTTGCAACAAGCTGGCATCAGAGCAGCCGCTGTACGTCCACAATGGACGCCTGCAACAGTCATCGGAAACTGCAGCCCCAGGGCTGGAGTGGCACAACATGACGCACCTGGTTTGCTGTGGGCGAGATGCGCAGCGCAAACTGCTTGATCCGCTCGTTGAAGGTGGCAGAGAACAGCAGCAGCTGCACCGCTGGGTTGGCCTTGCGAATGGTCTTGATCAGGCGGACTGCAGGGCAGGAGGCGTGCGCCCAGTGACCAGGCGATTGGGTGCATGCAAGGCCATGTTGCTACGGTGCACGTGCCTGATCGAAGGTTGACGGTTGCCAGGCAGGCTGGCCCAGAATTTTCAAGCTCTGGTGTGCTCGCGCGCATCCCCTTCGCCACCCACACCTGAGTCGTCGGCAAAGGCATCCGCCTTGAGCATCTCGTCCGCTTCATCAAACACCAGGATGGTGACCCGGTTGACATCCAGCACACGCTTGCTGACCCAGTTCTTGAGCTTGCCGTGCGTGCCGATGACCACCTGCGAGGTCCTCAGGCTCACCAAATCACCAACAGCCAAGCAATGCTTATTGCCTGAACAGCAGTGCTGCACTGGGACAGCACGTGCTGAACAAGCACCCCCCGGGTACCCCTCCTGCGCCCCTCCTGCGCACAGCCGGCGTCGCCTGCAGGAGGCTGCTGATCAGCGCCGCTGCTGAGGAAGCGCACCTGGTCCCTGATGGCCTCCCGGCGAGGCCCGTCATCACTGGCAGTGCTGGTGGCTGTGATGGACGTGTACTTGCCCATCTTTGACAGCACCTGCCGACCGGGGAAGCACGCAGCAGCTTTCAGTGACCAGGCAGGCGCTGCTTCAACCATGCCGGCCTGGAGCATTGGTGACGCAGCATCAACGACAGGCGGATGTGAGGGCCGGCTTCTGCACACCCCATGGACACACGTAGCCTGCAGCCGCGAAGGCGGGCGATGCCAGCAGCCCACCTGCAGGTTCTGCACCACCAGCTCGCGCGTGGGGCACATGCACAGCGCCTGGGGCACCCTGGCCTCCGGGTTGACCCGCGACAGCATGGCCAGCACGAAGCATGTGGTCTTGCCGCTGCCGTTGTGGGCTTGAGCAATCAAGTCCCTGCAATGAGCAGCAACGTGTGACGTTGCTGAGCGGCAGCTGCTGGAGGTGCCGCTGGGTGGTGCCCTCCTGCCCTGCTGTCAACACCATGCAGACATACTGGCTGGATGCTGCACCCACCACCCCTCCTGTCTTGCCACATGCATCTGCAGCAGCCGCACCTGAAGGTGCCACTTCCATCTGGCTGCAGGATCATGGGCAGCGTGCTGGCCTGCACCTTGCTGGGCCTCTCAAAGCCCATCTCACTGTACAATCCCTGCAGCCAGGGTGTCAAGCAGGCGGGCGGGTCACATTGCCACCCACTCCTGCTGCAGTGTGCCGCGCCTGTGACCGGCTCCGGCGTCCATCTGTCTGCATCATGATCACTGCAGGGCTGCAGCCTGCAGCTGATGAAACACGCTACCACAGCACGCCAGGCAGTCCCGCGGCCCCACCTGCAGCAGCTCCTTGGAGAGACCCAGGTCCTCAAACGTCTCAGCCGCCTTGTAGATTGTGTTGTCTGCCACGACTGCCTTGACCTCTCTGTCAGGGTCCTCTTGCAGGCCTGCAGCAGCCAATGACACCCCCGCCACTGATTGTCTTGGGCACGTGGGTGCTGGCAAGCCACCTCCTTGCCTCCTTGGGCGCACAGGCCGCACCACAGCAGGAGCACAGCAGCCCACGCTGCATGCAAAGCCCAGTCAAGCAACCATCATGCCACGCGGCTGGGCTGTGTGGCTCACCCGTGTGCCCTTTGAGGGCCAGGTCCGGCTCGTCGGGCTCGTCGCCTGCCACCAGCGCATTCGCCATGGTGGAGGTCAGCGCATCCACTGCGTCAGCCTTGGGTGCGGCCAGCCCGGGGGGTGCGCCAATGCCCGCAGGACGACTGAATCCCGGAGGCGGCTCGTCATCATCCGCCTCGGTGCCGTTGCTATCCTGCATCGGGGGTGCGGGCGCGCCAGCGCGGCGGGGATTGAGCTGCATGCAGACAGTGCAGCCTGCCCAGCACGAGGGGGCCGCGGACGCGGCAGCGCTGCTCGAAGCAGCCATGTGCACACCTGTGGATCCATTTCTGCTGCCCAGTCCTCGCCCTCGTCCGCCTGGCCACCTGCAACAGCACGATCTGAGCCTTCCGCACGCTGCGCAGGATGCGACCGGGGTCCCAATCCCTTGATCTTCACCATAGTACGAATGCAGGGGGAGCGGCGCGGGCAGGGGAAACCGAAGCTGCGAAAGCCGGCTCCCGGGCACCCACGGGCGGCCGGTCCCGCCGCCGCCTGCACTGCGCTCGTCCATTGGGGTGGCCGTCACCATGCCCAAGGCGAAAGCCAAGAAGGCGCTGCTCGTCCGTGTGCCGGCAGACCAATCCGCTGCCGGCAAGCGCAGGCGGCCTGATGGGCCAGTGGAACACAAAGCCACGCAGCCAGCGAGACCCGCCAAGCGGCGGAAGCCCGGCACGGCCGGCGCTGTGGGCAGCAGCGCGGGCGGGCAGTGGCGATGCCACGGCGTCATTGATCGCCAGGCGGCCGAGGCCGTGGAGCGGCTCGTGCAGGCGGCAGAGACGCAGCGTGGAGGCTCCACCATCAAGTCGCTGACGCTGGCGCCCCACGTGGTGCACAAGAAGCCCACCCACGCCGTGACATGCGAGACGCTGCGATGTGCGTCCCCCGCAGCGCAACGCGCGTGGGTGGCGCCTGTCCGCCCCAAGTGCAAGGCATGCATTGTCCCACACGCGTGCGGTGGCTCTGCCGTCTGAACACGACCTTCCCTGCTCTGCAGATCTGCCGGTGCTGCAGTCGGTGCTGGAAGCCAGCGGCTTGCAGCAGCAGCACCCGCAGCTGGCGGACGCCACGGCGCTCGTGCTGACGTATGAGCTGCTGATGGGGCAGGGCATGAAGCCACATGGGCCAGCAGAGAGAGCGGTGCTTGCTGCACAGGTGTGTGTGGTGCAGCTTGACGATGGCAGGAGGGCGTGCAGGCAGCGCTGCTCACACGAGCCACCACCAGGACCAGCACACACGGAGCTGCAGCGGGTCAATCACTCACCCTCCTGCTCCCTCATGGCCCGCGCAGGGCCAGCTGAAGGCCTGCTTGACCAGCCTGATGTCAGCTGCTGCCGCCACGTCACCAGCAGACCTGCTGCCGCGCCAGCGGGTGGCGCAGCAGGACCTGCGCCACCCCCGCACAGCGCGGGTCAACACCCTGAAACTGGGCGTGCAGCAGGCGGTGAAGCAGCTGAGGGCTGCTCCAGCAACGGCGGCCGTGAAGGTCGACCCACTGCTGCCAGATGTGCTGGTTCTGCCGGCTGGCACCGACATGCACGACCATTCCCTGGTGGTGGATGGCTCCCTGGTGCTGCAGGTGGGCTGCACGCGGCATGCTGTGAAGCACCCTGCAATGCACTGCGCCGCAGCAGGGCTAGAAGGGGGCGGCCCCACGATCACGCGCACCGCCTGACTCGGGGCTGCGTTCCACGTTCATGCAGAGCAAAGCCAGCTGCATGCCCGCGCACGCCCTGGCCCCACAGGCGGGGTGGACAGTGGTGGACTGCTGCGCAGCTCCGGGGAACAAGACCACGCACGTGGCTGCCATGGTGGGAGCGGGAGGTGAGCAGGGTGGCGGTCATCACGGCGCGCCTGTGTGTGCCTGGCGGGCAAGAGCAGCGCAGCGCAGCCGCACGCGGACGTCGCCATGGCTGCCCTGCGCGCAGGGTGTGTGTTCGCCTTTGACAAGGACCCCAAGCGCCTCAAGCGGCTGCAAGCCAATGCTGAGCGCACGGGTGCAGCCGACATCATCACTGCTCAAGCAGCCGACTTCCTGGCCCTGTCCACCAGCGCACCCCAGTTTGCTGAGGTCTGACCTGAGGGCCTGGGGCTGGCAGTCGCATGCCAGACACGCAAAAACGCGCACGCACGCACGCACGCACGCACGCACGCACGCACGCACGCACGCACGACAGCCCCCCCCCCCCCCCCAACACCACCACCCAGGATGCCGGGTGGGCTGCGTGCCGCCTGCACCTGGCAGCGCAGGGCGACGTGCCCCGTCGCCATCCCACCTGCCTGCAGGTGCAAGGCGTCATCCTGGACCCATCCTGCAGCGGGTCGGGGACCATCGTGTCCCGCATGGACAACCTGCTGCCGACGACGGGCGCTGGCGACAGCGCCGAGAGTGCAGAGAGAGTGGAGCAGCTGGCAAAGTTCCAGGTGCGGGCTGAGCACCAGCACCAAGCCTGCTGGGCCTGACATAGCGACAGTCCCTGCCCCAGCACTGAGCAGCGTGCAGCACCGGCTGCCGTGCGGCATGCCCCCCCCCCCCCCCCCACCACCACCACGCGCCCCTGCCGCCTGCTGGCCGCCCGCAGGAGGCGGCGCTGCGACACGCGCTGACGTTCCCGGCCCTGCAGCGCCTGGTGTACTCCACCTGCAGCGTGCACCAGCGGGAGAATGAGGACGTGGTGGCGGCAGTGCTGCCGCATGCCCAGCAGCTGGGGTTCAAGCTGGTGACCGCGCTGCCCGCCTGGCATCGGCGGGGGCTGGCGGGCAGCGTGTCCGGCGCGGAGAAGCTGGTCAGGACCGACCCACACGAGGACGGCACCGATGGTGAGCCCCCTGGATGTCTGGATGCCTGCTGCCAGCAGCTGGCTGCCTGGGTGGTGCCGTCAGCTGTGTCACACCGCGCCCCGCCCGCCCCGCAGGCTTTTTCCTGGCCGTGTTCCAGCGCCGCGGGGGGAAGGGCAGCACAGCGGCAGCCGCGGTGGGCCAGGGCCGCAAAGCAGCAGCCGGCGCCCGTGTAAAGTAGCAGGGCGCTGACATTGCCCGACAGCAGGCGTGACACTTATTCACCCTCTCCCCCTGGCTGGTGGAGGCGGGCCGCCCCCGGGTGGGGTGTTGTGCTGCACGCTGCGAAGCAGCAACTCGGCGACACCCCCCCCCCCCCCGGGCGCGCTGGCACCCACTGCGCCCAGCCCCGGCCGAGCAGCACTGCTGGAGTGCCTTTGGCATCCCTGCGCTCTGCTTTTGGGGCCTTCGCCGGCGGTCGGCACCTGCCCGGCAGCCAGGCTCCAGAGAGCCTCTTGGGCGCCAGCAGCGCGTGCTTCGGTCTCTTTAAGCGTGGCTTTTGCACCGCAAAAGAAGCCATGGTGAGTTTTGGAAGCGCGGGCCGGCGGGCCGCCATCGCCCGGCTGTGCGCCTGCGAGGCCGGCGCCTCACCCGGCTGCGTCCCTGATTGCAGGCACCGAAGAAGAAGGCTGCACCTGCGCCCAGCGCAGTGAAGAAGGTGAGGCGCGGGCGCCTGGTTTTGCTCGCCGTTCGCCTGCAGGGCCCTGCTGAACGTCAGTGCCTGCTGCTGCAGGCTGCCGCTCCCAAGAAGGAGCTGAACCCTCTGTATGAGAAGCGGCCAAAGACCTTCGGTGAGGGCCGGCAGCAGCCTGCAGGGATCCGCAGCCAGCGCGTCCAGCCTGCCCCGCCGGGCGCCAGGGGCATGCAACAGCGGGGGCAGCGCGGGGCAGTCCTCGGAGGCTGGGCGTCCGGCGGGGCGAGCAGCACCCGCGCCCCCGGCAGCCATTTTCGGGCAGCAGCCGTCCAGGCCTGGGCCCCCGCAGCTCGCCAGGCAGCCACAGCAGCAACATGCAGCTTGCAGCGGTGGCGAAGATCACGACGCTGCGCGGAGGGCGTCCCTGCACGCAGCCCGGAGGAGATCAGCCAGATTGCACGCCATGCGCACCGGCGCCGGGCCGCGCGCTGGGACCGAGCGCGCCGCCCCGCCCCTCTCCCTCCTGTGCAGGCCTGGGCGGCGCACCCCCACCGAAGCGTGACCTGCACCGCTTCGTGAAGTGGCCCAAGTATGTCCGCATCCAGCGCCAGCGCCGCGTGCTCAGCATGCGCCTGAAGGTGCCGCCGGTGCTGAACCAGTTTGTGACCCGCACCCTGGACAAGAACCAGGTGGGCAGGCGGCGGGCGCGGGCACGGGGGCGCTGGGCCGGGCGGAGGGCGTCTCCAGTGCGCACGCGGCAGGCCGGAGGGGGAGGGGGCAGTTGCAGCTGCAGCCGCTTGTGGCGCTGGCGTGGTTTGTGCTGAGTGCAGGTTGCCGGCGGGCAGCAGTGCCCCGCGCTGTGGGGCGGCATGCGTCCCCCTTCGACTGCATGCACAACAGGGCATGGCGGCCGGCCATCGTGCCTGGGGGTCATGGCGGCAGTGCCAGCAGGGGTGTGCACGGCCTGGCAGCATGGGGCGGGGTGCAGTCGGTGTCGCACAGCCGCTCACCAGCCGGGCGCGCTGCTGCAGGCCGAGTCCCTGTTCAAGCTGCTGATGAAGTACCGCCCGGAGGACAAGAAGGAGAAGGCGGAGCGCCTCAAGGGCGAGGCAGCAGCACGCGAGGCGGGCAAGGTGAACCGTGTACCGGGGTCGGCTGCCAGCAGGATGGCGGCTGCTGCTGCGCCTGTGGGGTCGGGCACGCTGGCGCAGGCCGAGCAGCGTGGGGGGCGGTGTGCAGCCTGTGGCTGAGCGGGCTGGGATGGCTGGGATGGCAGAGCGTTCGGCACCGCAGGCACGCGGAGGGGGTTGCTGTTAGCATGCAGCGTGCAGCAGGTTGGCGGCAGCGCATGAGGGCAGCGCCAGGCAGCCAGGCCCCAGCAGCAGGCTCAGCAAGGCGTGTCTGGCTTTGCAGGCGGCCGACAAGAAGAAGCCCGTGGTGGTCAAGTACGGCATCAACCACATCACGCACCTGGTGGAGAGCGGCAAGGCGTCCATGGTGAGCAGACCAGCAAGGCGGGGCGCAGCCAGCCAGCGAGCCAGGACGCCCTCAGCAGCATCGGTGATGGCGGCCCCGGCGCGCAGCCAGGGATCCATCGCAAGACACAGGACCTGCCTGTGCCAGCGCAGCAGCCCGCGCAGCAACTGCACTGCATCCATCTGCCTCTGGCCTGCTGACGTCGCTGCCGTGCCAACGTGGCTGCAGGTCTGCATTGCCCATGACGTCGACCCCATTGAGCTGGTGGTGTGGCTGCCCGCCCTGTGCAAGAAGATGGGCGTGCCGTACTGCATCGTCAAGGTGTGATCCTGCGGCACAGTCCCTCTGCTGACAGACGAGCAGGCAGCGGCTTGGCTTGGTTTGCTGTTGTGGAGGCTCGCGTGGTGGAGGGCACCAGTTGTGTCCACACACCCTGGCTGCAGCTCCGCCC
>Ga0315908_10002969_pt1 | contig 12303 bp, 10 predicted proteins | sample LakEriMetagenome_12_FD_203520 | JGI IMG/M metagenome (GOLD analysis project Ga0315908, IMG submission 203520) | Freshwater fungal communities from buoy surface, Lake Erie, Ohio, United States - Buoy 4 MA124 | ecosystem: Environmental > Aquatic > Freshwater > Lake > Lake biofilm | place: USA...
GTGTCGTTGTTGATGGCTGTGGGTGGTGGGGCGGCCGTCAGTGAAGACACCTTCAGGGAGCTTCATGGCCAGCTGAATCCGGCGGAGGAGGAACCGTGGCGTACCATTCCGTGGAAGACAGGCCTACTGGACGCCCAGCGGCAAGCGGCGAAGGACGGTCGACCGATCTTCATCTGGGCCATGGATGGTCATCCTTTGGGATGCACTTGAAACAATGGCGTGCTCGACCGTGCGTCGACTTTTGCCCGGCCTGGGATCATTGCCCTGTTGCAGTCGCAGATCATTCCGGTGGCGTTGGATCAGGCTTATGAGCGGCGCCAGCGTGATGCCGAGGGTGACTTCTATCGGTTGATTGCCGGGCAGGGGCCGCGTCATGATTTCGAGGCGACGACACAGGGATTTTATCTGGCTACGGCATCCGGCCAGCTGCTGTTCTACATGAACAATCGGGATCCGGAGAAACTGGAACGATTGTTGCGGGAAAAACTGGCCGGGCTGGAGCCGGCTCAGGCGGCGCCTGGATCAGTGGCCGCTCTCGAGACTGGCGCGACCGACCCTCGATGGGACCTGCAGCCACCGAAGGGCGGATTGGTGGTCCGCGTGCGGGCCAAAATCACTGGCGGGTATGAGGCACCACGCGACCGGCATCAGGAATTTTTTCAAGCCGCCCGGTCCCGGGATAACCTGTGGATCACGGCCGCCGAACATCAGGCGCTGGTGGTGGGTGAGTTTCCTCAGAGTCTAGTCCTCCGCATGGCCCGCTTTCATTTGGTTGATAACACACGCGGCGAGCCACCGATGTGGGAGTCGGAGGACGTGCAGACGGCTGAGGTGACGATGGACCAAGGGGTCGTAACCGGCCGGGTCGCCCTGCGCACCACGGGTGGGGACCGCACCTATGACGCTGGGTGGCGCGGCCACATCGAGACGGCCAAGGGGCAGGTTACGCGGTTTGATCTGGTGGTTTTTGGCGACTTCTCGGGCGCTGGTCCATTTACGCCTCATCCGCCTGCGGGCAAATTCCCGCTGGCGGTGGCTTTTTCACTGGCGGATGGAAGTGACAGTGCGGATGCCCTTCCTCCGCAGGGAGCGCGCGGCTGGGTGGCGGGTTATCTTGGCGCGGGCGCGAAGTGAAGGGTGGAGCGAATGGTCGCGGTTACTGGAGCAGAAACGAGGTATCGGCGACTCGGATTCCATTGATTTGGAGATCGATGCGATGGATTCCGGGGTGGTGGCGGCGGGTGGTGAAATCGCGGATGATTTGGGATTTAGTGAGGGTGATGGATGTGTGTGGCGGCAGCGTGAGGTTGGTCCATTTAAAGACTTTTCCTGCGGTGTGGCCACTGGCTTTGACGTAATGGATCACATAATCGACGACCAGAGATTGTGGGTGAGGGGCGGTGGTGGTGAGGGTGGTGTTCAGGGTGAGACGGCGGCCGAGCGGGAGGATGGCGGGTGAGGCGGTGAGGGTGGTGGCGATTTCGGGGCGGTGGCCGAATCCTAGGAGCTGGAGGGCGCCGGGGTGGCCTTTTTTGACGAGAGTGCGGCAAGCGTGTTGGGCGATCCAGCGGAGGTGGTCGCGCTGCAGATCCCAGGACTGCAGTTGTGCGATAACTTGGTGAGGATGATTTTTGGAAATATCATTGAGGTGGTTGGCCACGGAGCGGCGCACAGAGAGCGACGGGTCGTCCTTCAGGGCCTCCAGAATCGGAGCCGTGGGCGACGGGTCGAGAATCAGGGCCGGCAGCTGTGCTCCCCAAGGCAGCCGCGGTCGCGAGCCTTCGCTCGCCAGCCGCCGCACTTTTTCATCCGCATCCAACGACCACCGGCGCATCGTCTCCAGCGTGCGCGCTTGATCCGCTTGTAAAAACGCGCGGATGGCAAATTCCGCCGATCCAAAGACTGTGAAATAACGCAACGCCTCCAGTGAAAAATCAAAATCATCAAGACCGTGGAACGCGACAAAATCACACAGGAAGATAGCGACAAATTCGTGATTTAATTCCGGGGCCAAGAGTCGCAAAAACCCGACTTTTTCTCGGTAGGTGCCGGGAAGGGCGTGGCCGGCGGCGACGGCGCATTGGTGTAAACGCGCCATCAGACTGCGGCTTTCGAGGCCGTCGAGCACGGACTCGAGGAACTGAGCGGTGGCGAACGAAGGGGTGATGGCGGCCAGTTGGCCGGCGATGGACTGGTAGCGTGCGGCATCGAACCAATCTTTGAGTGCGGCGGGGGCAGGGTGGTCAGGCATGACGGGGTGAGAGCGGGTGATGGTGGCACGGGTGGCCGGGGCGCGCAGGTCTGAGTTCGAGAGAATTGTGGTTTTGAGGCGGTTGGTGGAGGCGGTCGGCGTGAGTTGCGGCGCTGGCGTGTTTTGACTTGCGAGGGGGCGGTGGCGCAAGGCGTGTCGCGTGAGTCATGTTGATTGCGAAGCCAGCAGAAAGCGAGAAGGTGAGGTCATGAAAGTATTCATGATGAGTGTGCTGGTGGCGGGCGTCTCCGGGCTGATCTCGGCAGGGGTGCTGGGTGCTGATGAACCGGGGGTGTCTTCACTACCGGCGCCGCTGGCTTACTGGGATTTGAACGATGACGGGGACGTGTGTCGGGATGTGGTGGGTGGTCATGACGGTCAAGTGGTGGGAGCGACCCGAGTGGATGGCCGGCGGGGCGGGGCCCGGCATTTTGACCGGGCGGCTGGGCAGTATATCAGTGTGCCGTATGCCAAGGAATTTGAGTGTGGCACGTTTACGGTTTCGGCGTGGGTGCGGCTGACTCGACCGCCGACATTTTCCGGTATTTTGGGCACTCGTTTTGAGGGGGAGCACACATTTGATTTGAAAATCAATGCGGCCAAAGTGCATGGTGATATTGGGGATGGAGAGCAGTGGCTTGAGACCGCGGTCAATTTTTACGAAGGCGACACCGGCACGAACGGACAGGGGGGGCGGTTGTCCTTAGATCGTTGGTATCATGTGGTGTGTGTGATTGATGGCGCGGCGCAGGAAGCCCGGTTGTATTTGGACGCCGACTTGAAAAAGACGATTCCGTTTCAGGGGAGTCCGCGGTTGATGAAGGATGGGCAGACGATGCGGATTGGGGCTTCTTCGCCGACTGAGTTCATGGACGGCGTGATTGATGATGTGCAGATTTGGGCGGTGGCCTTGGATGCCGGGCAGGTTCGGGCGCTGCATGGGCAGCCGTAGGCAGGGCGGCTCTGTGGGGTGGCTTGAGAATGGGCGGGGCGGGTGCCGGGCATGGACAGGGTGCTGGATCCCATGCAGGGTGACGGCCTGATGGGGGAAACAAGAGACACGCATTTCAAAGGCTGGGCCCGGCCGGGACCGGTGGCGCCGGGGCATGCGGCGGGAACAACCGCTGGGCCAGGAGAAACGCTGGATGCTCTCAGCGGGCATTGGGCGTTGTTTCAACTCAAGGATGGCCATCGTTTTTCGACGGATGACCTGCTGACGGCATGGTATGGCTCGTCTTGGTGTCCGTCTGCGCGCACGGTGCTGGATCTGGGGAGTGGGCTGGGCACGGTCGCGACGATTTGTGCGTGGCGGTTGCCGGGGGCGCGACTGGTCACGGTCGAGGCTCAGTCGCAGAGTGTCGCGCTGGCGCGCCGCTCGGTTGTATTTAACGGATTGGAACCGCGCTATGACATTCGGGAAGGGGATTTTCGCGATCCTGGGGTGTTGCGGGACGACGAGTCTTTTGATTTGGTGACTGGCAGTCCGCCGTATTTTCCATTGGGGGCGGGGGTGGAAAGCGATCATGCGCAGAAGCTGGCGTGTCGTTTTGAGCTGCGCGGCACGGTGGCGGATTATTGCGGCACGGCGGCGCGCCACCTCGCGCCGGGAGGGTTTTTTGCTTGTGTTTTTCCTGCCGAAGCGGCGCAGATGGAGCGGGTGGTGGCGGGGGCGGCGGCGGCCGGTTTAGTGATTGTTCGTCGACGGCCGGTGGTTTTTCGGGAGGGTGACGCTCCTTTAATTGCACTTTTTGGCATGATGCGGGCGGTGGACTTGCCCGAGTGGCACCGCTCGCAGACATGGGTCGAACCCGGACTGATCATCCGGCAGCAGGATGGTCGCATTCATCCGGAATACTCCGCGGTGAAACTGTCGATCGGCTTCCCGCCATAACAGGTTCTTACTCATCGAGGGAGGATCGATTCTGAGCTCCATGCCAGTGTCGCGCCGCCGGAGGCTTCCCTTCTTTACTTGTTTGGGAAAGGGCGGGGACTCAGGACGACACCGGCTGGCTCTGCAGATGGGCAGAGAGATACGGCGGTACCGGTTATGCCGCAGGAAACGTTGGAACCGGTTTGAGGAGGAACGGAGTCATAGGAACAGAGCTGCGGAATTTGGCGGGGAAGCAGGCCGGTGGTAAGCCATTCTTCGTGTGCGGCCGGGGGGATTTCCGGCGGGCCGCGGGATTACCGGCTGATGGTCCCGCCGGTTTCCACCGTGAGCATCCCGCGGGGTGGTAGGGTATACTTGAGTGGTCCACCTTTGCCGGGTTGGGTCGGCAGCGGTGACAGCGTGTCGGTGCCACTGGTCAGCCACGCCTGGGCTGGCCCGTCGCCCGCTCCCCGGAAATTTACCACCAGCTCCACCGGCTGGTCCTGCACGTTGGCCACATTCAGGACGACGCGTTTCCCTTCCTTGCTGCGGAAGGCACAGGCTTTCACCCCGGGCTTAGAAAAGTCGCTGGCCCCCGCGCCGGAGACGCTGCTAGCGACCACTGTCATGCCGGGTTCCAGTTTGGAGGCAAATTGTCGAAACCCATGGTAAATCCGGGTCGCCTCCCAGGATTCCCCCCACTCCAAATGGATCAGTGCTTCGCCACCCTGCCGGGGCGGATAAACCCAGTCGTAGGCCATCCAGACATTCGCCCCGCCATTGAAGGCTTCACTCATCGCCAGCCAGAATTCCGCGGCCGACCGGATCAACCCCGGCGAATCGTCTGGACCATTCACACACCACTCGGTGCCCCACACCGGGCGGCCTTTGGCGGCTTTGGTCAGAGTTTTCCACCGATCGCCCCGGCGGTCGTAGTCGTGGGTGCCGACGATGTCGAGCTGTTGGCCCGCCTTTCGCAGCAAGGGTGGTAAATACCGTTCAGCAGCGTCGATCGCGCTGAGACCATTCGGTCCGACTAATTTCGGCCGGGGTACTTCCGGATGGCGCTTGGCCATTTCGGTCAGGTAATCCGCCACCTTGGCAAAAAGCGCCGCGTGTTGGTCTGGATCGAGAAAATAGGACGGCTGGGTGTGCGGCCAGTCCGGTTCATTGGCGATGCTTAGATAGTGCATCTCCACCCCGTTACGCTTCATGTGGTCGAGGAAGGCCCAAATGTATTCCCCCAATTCGAGTTCTAGGCCTTTTTTCAGAGTGCCTTTTTGCTCTCCTCCCCCGGACACATCATCGTTCGTTTTCATCCATGCCGGGGGCGTGTAGAGCGTGGCGTAAAACTTCATCTGTGGCTGCCGCTGCAGGGCCGCCTTGCAGATGGCCAGAGTGTGTTCGCAGTATTTAAAATCCTCGGCATTGAATGCCTGAGTCCAAGGGTCTGCATTGTCATTCTGCGGCTCGTGATCGTGGCGGATGTAAAGATGGAGGTAATCCGTGCGTATCTCCTTGAACATGGCATCATAGAGTTTCTCCTGCTCCTCCGGTTTGTTTCGCGCCGCCAGACTGGTCATGTGCCCCTCATAAAAAATCGCCCCGCAGCCCAGCCCATCAAACGACTGCAGCGTCTTGGAAGCCTCCACCGTGACCTGAGTCGAAGCCGCCTGCAGCGGCGCCAGAACGCCCCCGAGGGAAATGGTAAATCCAAGCCATGAAGAAAAAAAAGCGGCAGCACGCATGCTTTCCTATGCCACAGACTCCGGCTAAATGCCAGACCGGCCTCAAGCTTCAAGGTAGCGGGACGGCGACATCCGGTACCCGAAGAACACGTGAGGTGCTCATTTCTTGTGTTCCGCTGGATCCGTTCCTTTGGTGAATTCCAAACAGAGCCTCACCAAGCCCACCTGAGGATTCCCTGGAAATTTTTCCGCCGCTTCCCGCACGACCGTTTGGTCGCCGGTCAGGTCCCACATCGCGAGCAGACTGACGGCATCTCGGTTTCGGCTGGCGGTTTTTATGTCTGCGGGACGGACGAGTGAGGCGGTAGGGGTTTGGACAAGGCAGACGGGGGCAGAGAGCCAGCGGCTTTTTCTTCGCGATACCAGCGATCGCGCAGCCAAGCGATAACGCCGAGGGCGGAGACGCCGAGCACGACGTAATAGAAGATGAAGACGACTTCTTTGACGCCGCTGGTGAAGCCGTAGCTATGGAGGCCGACGCCGAGGAGGTTGACGTGCCACCAAGAGAAGGCGACGATTGCGCCATTGAGGAGCGTGAGCAAAGCGAGGCCGAATTCCTTGATGTAGCCGCCGAGGCGGGCGTGCAGGATGACCAGATTGCCAAGCACGATCATGAGAGCGCCATTTTCTTTGGGATCCCATCCCCAGAATCGACCCCATGAATCATTGGCCCAGAGGCCGCCGAGGATGGTGCCGACGAGGGAGAAGAGCAATCCGAAGCAGACGAGTCCGTAGGTGCAGCCGACGAGGGTTTTGTAGAATTCGGCGTCTTTGCGTGCGGGGTCGAAGAGGCGGGCGATGAGGTAGACGGCGGCGAAGCCGGCAGCGAGCAGACCGGCGGCGTAGCCGATGTTGATGGTGGTGACGTGGATGCTGAGCCAGAAGTTGGTATTGAGCACGGCCTGGAGTGGTTCCAAGGTGTCGGTGGCCTTGCCGGAGTCATGTTTCATGGCGAGGAACATGCCGACCGCGGCGAGACCGGCGGTCACGGGCAGGGCGAGTTTTTTGCGGGTGATCCATTCGGCGACGAGGCCGAGGATGACGACGAAGGCGGTGATGAAGAGGATGGTTTCGTAGAGATTAGTGACGACGGACGTGATCCAGCGACCCATGATAACCGAGCGGATGACCATGCCGGCGACGAGCAAGATTAATCCGGCGGTCATGGCGAGCCAGGTGCCGCCGTGCAGGAGGCGTGAGCCACGGCTTCCGGGGGCGACCAGCCATGAGATGGCTTGAAAGAGGAAGGCGAAGGTGAAGATCTGCAGGGTATAGTAGAAGAAATCGGCGCGGTTGTAGAAAATTTCCCAAGGTACCCGCCATTCTTGACCGCGGGTGGCGGCGGCGTTTTCATTTTGATCGGCGAGTTGATTAAGGGTCTTTTCGAAGGCTGAGCGGTCATCGCGTTGAGCGGCGAGGGATTCCCAGTCGCCTAGTCCTTTGACGGCCATTTCCTGCATGGCGGGTGCAATCAGGCCGGCGATGATCATGTGGCCAAGGCTCATCCATTCTTTTTTGTCACGATCGGGGTGGGGATAAGGCACGAACCACTGGCCGCGGACGGCGAGGTCGCGCACGGTTTGGGGGACGTCATCGAAGCTGAGAGACCCGCCGGACTGGCGCAGGACACTGGCAAACGCGCTGAGTGGGAGGCGGCCGTCCTTCATGACGGCCGCGACCAACGGCGGCGGGGTGCCGCCTCCTGGCTGAATGCCTTGGCGCGCCCAGTCGAGCGTGCCGAGCATCGTTTGGAAGTCGGCCGCATTTTGGGCGAGGTTGATGATCATCGATTGCTGCGGCTGACGATCCGTTTCTTTGATCTTTGAAAACTCGGTGTAGAGCTCGCGCAGTTTGGGCATGGCGGGCTCGACCTCGGCGAAGCTATAGCGCTGGCGGCGGGAGTCGTGGGGAGTGATACCGGCGAGGCTGACGGCGCTTGGGTCATCCACGACGAAGAGCGGGTAATGGCGCGCTTTTTCCGGATAAAAGAGCACATCCATCAGCCACTCGGTTGGTTTCAGGGTGCGGCGGGAGTCGTCGGCATATTTGAGGCGCAGGGTGCGAGTGCCGTGGAAGCGCAGCAGCTTGTAGGCGGCCATGGTTTCGACGGGTTTGATGCGGCCGTCTTCCTGCACAGGCATGCGAGCGAAGCGCTCTACGGTGTCGCGGGGCCAGGATGGCAGCTTGTACTCGGTGCTGATGGCGAGCTTGCCGGTATTGGAGAGGATTTCTCCGAGCGAGATGCCGAACATCACGAGGATGACGGCGAGGACGGGCAGCAGGCGTTTCCAGTGTTTCATGGCGGCGAAAAGAATCGGGTGGTTAGGCGGCGGTGGAGGCGCTGGCGGCGGCGGCGGCGGCGCGCTTTCGTGATGACCGGCTGATGGCTTCGGCCAGCTTCATGCAGAAATGGAGAGTCATGCCGACGGCGGCCATGATGGTCCCCCAGACGGGCCATTGGTCTGACGGGTTTTTGACGACGGCGAAGACCGAGTACATTTCGGAGCGCGGGCGGGCGGGGGTCCATTGGTCATTGTAGGACGCTTGGAACAGTGTGTATCCTTGGTGCCGCAGCGGTTTGTTCATTTCGATTTTAATCGGCTGATCGACCCCGTTGTCTCGTTTAATGACGTCGCTGGAGAAGACTTTCGGGCGCATGGTGCCTGGGTGTTTTTCGTGAGTGAACTGGGTCAGGGTCACGGTGAATGGTAATTCCCAGGTCTGGCGTTTGAAGCGCAGGGTAAAGACGCGACCATCGGCGGTGCGGTAAGTGACTGGCGCGGTGGCGACTTCCCAGAGCAGCAGTTGTTTTTCCGCGCCATCGGTTGCTTTCACGGTGGCCAGAACGCCGGCGAGGTTGGCTTCGGCGCTCATGGCCGCCTTTTCAGGCCGGAGGTAAAAGCCGTCGATGACTGGCTGTCCGGCGGGCGGCGGGCGCATGGCGGCGGATTCGGCAAACGTATTTTTAGCGTAGTTTGAAAGCGTGATGTCGAACGGCAGCGAGGCGGCATGGAAAGCGCGGGTGGCGCCTGGGGTGTCGAGGTCACTGAATTGGTTTTCGTGAATCATGAGGACTGGGCCGTTGGGGCCGACCTCTGAGATTTCGATCACGCGGTCGTGGTAGCTGGTGAACAAGCTGCCGGTTTCTCCTTCGTGCAGTTTCAGGTTGCCTTCGCGTTTGTAGTAAAACGAAATCGCGCCGGCCGCGAGGATGACGAGGATCGAGCAGTGTGAGATGACGACGCCGAAGTTCCGCCAGTTTTTGCGAATGCGGATGATGCCACCGCAGACCATGTTCACGAAGAGGATGGACATGAGCAGGAAGGCGCCGGGCAAGGGGATTTTCAGCGAGCCGACGTCTTCGAAGAAAATCCACGAGTCGAAGTATTTTTTCTGCACGTCGTACAGGCTGGTATCGACTTGGGATACGGTTCCTAGCCATGTGAGCAGCAGCAGGAATGAGAGCACGACGACGCCCACGCCGAAGGAGGCCATGAAGGAGAAGGCGCGGGCTGGCAGCGAGGACCGGGATGATTTTCGGGCGGCGGCGCTGGTGGTGGTGGTGTCTGGCAGGTCGCTCATGGCGGTGACGGAGCGGGAGGTCGTGCGAGTGGTGGTGTAGTCGGGAGGGGTTGAGAGGCTGGAGGGGTTACGGGGAGAACGACGGTGTCAGTTGCAGTGAGGCGATGAAGCTGTCGAATCCGGTGAGGTGCGAAGCGATGAGGCTGGCGGGGCCGGTCATTTTGACGGTGATGGTAACATCGCCTTCGGCGCGCACGATGCCGAGCAGGCGAGTGTCGGCGGCGGGGGTGGATCCCATGCCGGAGTAGGTGCCGGTGAGGTCGATGAAGGCGGCTGGGCGGGCAAAGATATTTTTGCGGGGGAGGGCTTCTACTTCGGCGGCGGTCAATTCGGGCTGGGCCATTTGTTTGCGCCAGCGGTTAATATTTTCCAGTTCACTGCCTTGGGTGAGTGAGAGGTAGCATTCGCCTTCGCCGGCCGGGCCGAAGGCGAAATTGACTTGGCGGAACTGGGTAGCGGGCCGTTCGACCCATCCGGGCGGCAATTGCCAGCGATACGCTTCGGCGGCGGGCAGGCTATCGGCCAGAGTGACATCTAGCCGCGGAGGTTTTTCGCTGGTATGGCGCGGTCTCGACTCGGTGATTTCCATACGATCGGGCGGGCTGCAGGAGGCGAGCAGGCAGACCGAGGCGAGCAGGAGGCCACGGGGGGGCGAGGATGGATGGATCAAAAGCGGTGTGGGGTCTGAGTGCGGGGAGGGGGGTAAGGAGCTGGTCAGTTGAGTTCGGCGGGAACCTGAGCATCCTTCACTTTAAGAGCGGCATCGGCGCCGGCGGTTATCCACCATTTCAGCAAAGCCACCTCTTTTTCTGTGGGTTGTGGTTTGTCTTCTGGGGGCATCGACTCGTCGTTGTCTTTGGGCAGGGCGAGGCGTTTGATGATCGAGCTTTCATCGGGTTTACCTGGCACGATGCCGGCGCCCGAGTCTTTTCCACCTTTGACGAGCAGCTCGAGAGTATGAGCTTGGAACCCGCCTTTTTTCTTTTCGGCTCCGTGGCAGCTGTAGCAGGTGCGTTCGAGGACGGGGGCGATGCGGGCGGTGAAGAAGCTGGCTTCGGGGTCGGCGGCGGCGGTGGCGGCCGGTTCGCCTGCAGGTGTGGCCGGAGCTGGCTCGCTAGCGGCGACTGGGGTGATGGCGGGGCGACCGATTTCGGCATCCCATCCGAGATTGATGATGACGTTGGGATTGGCGGCGTGCAATTTTTCGGCCCCTTCCTTGGTGGCTTTCGTTTCCCAAGCGTACACGCGGCGCAGACCTTTCAGGCTGCTCAGTTTTTCCAATCCGGCGTCGGTGACGGCGGTATTGAACAAGTTGAGGTATTCAAGTTTTTCCAATCCTTTGAGCTGGTCCAGTCCGGCGTCGGTGATGGCGGTATTTTCGAGGCGCAGGCGTTGGAGGTTGGTGGCGGCGGCGAGGGTGGCCAGTCCGGCATCGGTCACCTTGGTGCGACCGAGGTTGACATCGGAGAGGTGGGTGGCGAGTGGGGCGAGTTGGGCGAGGGCCGCGTCGTCGAATTTATCGGCCACATTCACGGCAGTGAACATCAGGCCGGTATCGCTTTGGGAGAGTTGCAGAATGGTGACGCCGAGAGCGCCGGTGATGGCGGCGATGCTGTCTTTCGTGGCTTGATCCAGATCTTTGGGGGTGATGAGCGGGCGGGCGGCGGCGGCTGGGGCTTCGACCTTGAGAACGGCCAGTTCCATGGCGGCGGGCATGAGGTCCGCGGGAATACCGGCATCCTTGATGGGAGTGGCGGCGTTCGCGCCGGCGTCGATCCACCATTTAAGCAGGGCCAGTTCTTTTTCGGTGTGCTGGGGTTTGTTCGATGGTGGCTTATGGTCGTCGTGATCGAGCGGCAGGGCCATCACGCCGTAGACCCAGCTTTCGGCGGCATTTCCTGGGACGATGCCGGCTTTTCCGCTTTCACCGCCCTTGGTGATCGATTCGAGGGTGGTCATGACCAGCCCGCCTTTGGGTTTTTCGGCGGTATGGCAGCTGAGGCATTTGCTTTCGAAAATCTTATTAATGACGCTGGCGAAAATCGGCTGCTCATCGGGCGCGGCGGCGCGCAACGAATCTCCGGTGAGAGCAGCAGTGAGGAGGGCGATGGACGCGAGGCGCGAATGATTCATGGCTGGATGTGAACGGGTGATAATTATGGGGTGAAGTTCCGGAAACGAGCGGTCAAGTCAAGCTGTCGCACGTCCTCGGACCTCCCCAAGCGGGGGTAGTGCCCTGCCTGAGGGGGGGCTGTGTTCCTTCGGGTGTGGGTGGCGCTGAAACCGGCTGACCGAGAGGCCGTCTGGCGCTTATTTTCCAGCCACGCGGACGACCGGACTATCGGTGATACTGAGGCCGATGGCACCGCGGTTTTTGATGTCGAGATCAGCCCATTTCACTTCGATCTCGAGTTTGCGAAGCCGCAGGGCGGGTTTGAGGTGGATGACGGCGGTGGCCTGATCGGCTTTGGTTTTGGATTCGTGTACGGAGAGGAGGAGGACGCGGCTGTCTTTGGTGCCTTTGGTCAGGTCGTAGACTTTTTCGCGGGTGACGCCGTCCACGGTGAACCGTTTGGCGTAGGTACGGCCTTGGCGTCCATCGCGGTAGAGCAGGTGGTAGACCTTTGATTCGCCTGTCCGGTTGAACAAAGCGACGTGCAGTGGTTCGGCGCCGATGAATGTTTTGTCGGTCACCTTGAAGACGGAGAACGTCCCATCTTTGCGGAAGACGATGAAATCATCGAGGCGCGAGCATTTATCAATGATTTCGCTCCCGCGTTTTAATCCGTAACCGACGAATCCGCCATCGCGGTCGATCATGAGGTTTTCGGTGGCGACGGCGGCCATTTTGG
>Ga0315908_10002972_pt1 | contig 12300 bp, 4 predicted proteins | sample LakEriMetagenome_12_FD_203520 | JGI IMG/M metagenome (GOLD analysis project Ga0315908, IMG submission 203520) | Freshwater fungal communities from buoy surface, Lake Erie, Ohio, United States - Buoy 4 MA124 | ecosystem: Environmental > Aquatic > Freshwater > Lake > Lake biofilm | place: USA...
AAAAGAGGATTTCTAACCATAACCAAATCCATTTTGTATTTATGACTTTATATTGGAACTGCTCATAAATCCACTTTTTACAAAGTCTAATTTCAAACCTTTATTTTGTAGCTTTCTTATTATTGCACTTTAGTTAGACTTTACTTTTTTGTATATTTCTCTAATTTATTGACAACTTATTTTTGTTTCATTAATTTCCTTTTCCTTCTGATCATTGAAATACATTCCTGGTCCATTAGGATCTCCATTCTTTATTTTGAAATCAAATTCCTTTTTATATCCAAAAGAAAATTTGGGAAGTTCAGATTTAATCTTTTGATTTTTGGATTTATTTTTGCTGATTTATAAATTGACTTCCTAACATTTATCTTCAAAAATCTTAGTTTCCTAAGTGCTTCTATTTCTTAAAGAATATTTAAGACCTCCTAAAGTGGAAGGCATATTATATTTATCAGGAGAAGGAGCATAAGGAATATGAAATTCAAGTCCTTTTTTAGCTGTTCCTATTCTTTTAATTTTATTATTTTAAATTATTATTTACTTCACTTAAGTTGCTTTTGGTTTATCGTGGAAAGTCAAAGTAAAATGACCTGGTCCTGGCTAATTCTATTTTTAATCATTGTTTTTCACTTTATTTTATTTTATTTTTATAACTTACTTCTTTCTTCTGTTCCCATTGAAAATGCACCATTAAAACGTTTATTAATTGACATCTCTATAATTATTTAACTTATTTATTTTGTATTTTGTAATAATTTTATATTTATTATTTTTATATTATTATTTTAACATTATTATTTTTATATTATTATACTATTTTACAATACTTTTTTTATAATAAATAATAATAATATTCTTAATTATAATTAATTTAATATTTAATAAATTAATGTAGAAACATCAGACTGCAGTTTAAATTAATTAATAGTATGTAATAAATATAATTTATAAATAGATAAATGAAGTGAAAAAGGAAATTTAAGACAAGTTATAAATAAAATAAGTAAATATTGATGATCTTTATAGATAATTATAAAAAGAAGAAAAATGTTAAATCCATCCTAAATAACTTAGCCAAAAATGTAGATAATGTCAAAAGATTGAAGAAAATTTGAGAACAGATAAAAGCAATATATAAAGTAAAGCAGATAAATCGATAATAAAAAATTTAATAATAAATAATAGATAAAATGAAAATAATAATAAATAATAAAATATTAGTAATAATATTAGTATATAATAATCAATAACTTAATAAGATTAATAACAATAATAGTAATAATAACAATAGTAACAACAATTATTTATGTGGACAAACAACATGTATACATTATTACAAACACAAATAGTGCAATCAGCCCTATACATCTAATTATAATAAACAAAAGTAATGGATATAATCTAAGAAATCCAATACAAATTAATCCATTTGCTCCCTTATAATTCTGACAATCAGCCCTCTTACTGCTTTATAATTCTATATAAAATGATAGAAGAACGTCTTAACTATAAGCAAGTTAAAGAAATAATGCAATTAGATGAGAACTGTAAATGTCTAGGCCTTCTCTATCTCTGATTCTAAATGAATTGTTAATTCCTTCTTTAATACATGACTGTATATCTTTATTAAAAACAAGAAGTGCAAGTCGGTTATACCAAAGATACAGTAGTCACAGTTGGGGAATATACTTAGAATTTATTGATAAGTATGGATTATTATAATACCAGGTTGAATAGAATTAATGTTAAAGTTGATAAGTATATTAAGGAATATATGGCAGACATCACTAATAAGAGGATGAGATATAATGCAAATATCAATTAGATTAAAAGTGGAATGAGTTGTTTAGTTTTTAATGATCATTCTACTTAACCTGCTAAAAATGCAGTTGTTTAGTCTATTGTTAATAATCTTAGAGTCAGGGTTAATTTTTAAGATAGTATTGATACTCTTAATAGACTAGATCTTTAATTTCATAATTAATTGCCTATTTCTACTTATGATCAGGAAGTTGGAATCGAAAATATTTTAGTTATTTAGTAGCTATAAAGTAGGAGTAGGAGTAGAAGTAGAAATAATAGGAAAAACAAATGAATTTTATTTATTTTTATATTTATATTTTTTATTATATATTATTAATTATATTTATACATTTAATATATAAATATTGAAAAATTAAAATTTATTTTAAAATCATTTTAATTTTTTAAATTAGAAGAGTTAATTTGATTTTAGATTTTAAATCAATTGATAATGTTTTTAAAATGGATGATTATTTCCTAAGGTTTTAATAATTATTCCATTACCATTTTTCTTTCTAATAGATTATTTAATATATATTACATCAGATAATTATCAATTTAAAAGACCCTTAGGCTATTGATGGTCAGAATCCAAATCTTAAATCATATTATCCTTTAGTTTAAAAAATTAAAATTACTTTAAAATAAATTTTAATATAAATTAGATATTATTATAATTTGAATATTTATAGCCAATACTTTTTTTTTATATTTGATATATAATAATATAATTTAAAAATAAAGCAAAACTGTAATATAAAGCTAATTTATAAATAATATTTATATAATAATAATGGATACTAAAAATAATGGAAATAATATCACTATAACAAAGATTTATCTGATTGAAAATATTCTAAAAATAAATTCCATTTTAGGAATTATTGGTTTAACAAATAATATAATTTTAACTAAAATATGTTTAATTGGAGTTTAAATTTTATGTTTATATAGATCTTATGGATGGCCAAAAAGAAATCAAGAATACTATTTCTAACTTTTATCAAGTGAATTCACATCTAATTTGTTATACATCATTGTTACATTTAATTTCAACTCGTATTTATTTTATTTTACAATCTCTTTGTAAATTATTACAGGTATATAAATAAAACTATTTTATTATAGGAATTCTAGAATTCATAATTAAAACAAAATTTTTTGAAAAATTTAATTAATTTATTTAATTAGTTAAATATTTATAATAATAGAGAAAAGTTATTATTATTACTAAAAATAAATTAGAATTTTTATTATTTATTAATATTATTATCAATGTAATTTTATTCAATTATTAATTAATAAACATTTTATTTTATTTTTAATTTTTGTGCTTTAAATTAAAATTTAATTAAAACCATTAAATTTGTCACGAAGAAATTGATAAATATATTAAAAACAAAATAAAAATTAGAATTTATTAAAAAAGCATACAATTTTTTTACAATAACTTGATAATATTAATGAAAAAATTTTGATTAAATTATAATTTAAAAAAATATCAATATGTTAAGAATAAATATAAATAATAAATAAATAATTATATTATAAATATTAATAATGAAGAAATAAAATAAAATAATAGTAATAATAACATTAATACTATGCATTAATTGTTATAACTTAACTAATAATGAAACAGATTAAACATAGAGCAAGAAAATGTATAACTATATTTAATAAAAACTATAAGAAGGTAATTATAATATTGATAATTTTAAATTAGTGGAAAACTATTTTGATGAATATAAAGATCTTCATGAAGAAAATAAAAAGTAATAGTTAATTGATGGTATTAAAAATTTCTTAGAAGTAATTAATCAATAAGTAAATAATAATTATTAATAAAAAGAGAAATATAATGATTTCTAATCATATAATTGATGACACTTAATTAGCTTTAATAGATTTTTAAATAGAAAAGTATCAAACTCATTTATAATAAATTTTAACTCATAAAGATTAATAACCAAATATTTATGAATAACCACACATTTTATCGGTCAATCATATTATTTCATAAGGAATAAAAGTTGTAAAACCATAATAAACTAATATGAATAATTTTATAGATAATAGTAATAATAACAACAATAATTAGTTAATAAATATGTAAGATTAAATAAGTTAGATTAATCAATAAATGCATTAATAATTATAAAAATAAGATTAAATTCTTAAAGAAATATAAAATCTTCATTAATAAATTGATTAGATTTAACACGAAGAATAATAATAGATATAGTTTGAAGAATAACATTTTCCTCTTTTAAACTAAAATAATAATCAATAGATATAGTTAGAACAATAAAATATTCCAGTTTTAGAACAAAATCACCATCAAATATAATTAAATTTAGGTAATTTATCAGCTAATTAAGAATAAATTAAAATATTAGAAGATAAATTATTGTCTAATAATAATGATATTGGTGATATTAGTAAAAACATTAATTTTATATCATAAATAACCAATAGTAATATTAACAATAATTAATAAAAATAATAATACGTACAATAATTAAAATAGGAAGAATAATAATTGAAATAAAATATAGATAAAATAGATTAAATAATAGATGGTTATTATTAAAATAATTAAGCTAAATAAATGCTTTAACATTAATAAATTTAAATACAATCTATTCATCATAATTAATTGCTTTAAGGATAAGAAAATGATAATTAATTAAATAACAGATTATTATCAGAAGATAATTTGATTAATTTGAAAAAATAGAAAGAAGATAATGACTTTTAAAAGTTAGACTAATTAATTTAAAATAGGGATATTAAGTAATAATTATTAAAAAATGATAGAATCTAATAAATAAATAAATTAAATGAAAAATTAGAATAACATTAATTTTAGTAGATTTAAAAGCATTTAAATTAAAATAGTATTAATAATGATCTTGAAGAAGATGAATAAGAAAAGGAAAATGAATCGTAATAAAGTTAAATAAAAAAACTTTAAATTTTAAAAGCTAGCTAATAGCATAATTAAGGTAAAAATACTATAGAATATACATCAATTCATTTAAGATAACCAAACGATAATATTAATAATAATCAAAAACTTAATAATAAGAATGATGATAATCAAGACGAATAAATATAAAATTTACTTAATACTTTAGATAATCCTTTAATTATAAATAAGCTGAAAAAATAAATATTTTAAAATAAAAATAAAGATTAATTTGAGAAATGATTAAATAATATATTCAATAAGTTAGATTATAAATTATATTATATTAAATGGAATATATAATATAAAGTGTAAATAACATTAGAAAAACAGTGAAGAAATATTTGGATGTTCAAAATTGATTATTAAAAATGCATTTAACAGTTAACAATTTAATTTAATAACCAATGATTGAGAGATTATAAAATCAAATTATTTAATTAAATGAATTAATTAATGATTTTATTATTAATAGAGAAAATATTTATTAGATAATTTAGAGTTTTCAAGATAGTGAAGATCAAATCGTATTTAATTATTTTATATTTTTTGACTTAATTAAATTAAAAAATAGAGGTATAACAATAGTAAATTCAATGTTATGCTGATGAAATTTAAATTAAGTGTGAAGATAATATAAGATTGTACGAATTGAATGAAAGATTAAAATATGAATTTTATAATGAATAAATTGTATAACTCAATTAAAAAGATAATTAATATAAAAATATAATTTAAAACAATTAATAATTTTAAAATAAATAAGAATAATAAATTTAATTTTAATAAAACCAAATCAAAGATTATGAAATTTAAATTAAAAAACTAAATGAATTATCGGAATAATAAAATTAAAAATTAATAAAACAAGATTAGTAAATAGATTAAATGAAATAATAAAATGAATAATTAAAAATAAAGAATAATAATTTATAAACACTTTTAAAATAATTATCAAAAGAAGATTAAGCTGATAAATAAAGCAGATTAACTAATGAAGAATAATTTAGAGAAAAAATAAAATAGGAAATCTAAGATATGAAAGATAAAATTGATTATTATGAATAAGTTGTTGAAGAATAATAATTGGAAATTGATACTTATAAAAGAAAACTTAAAATTAGTAAAATTCATTAAAACTTAGAAAAAGATTATGAAATATTATAATAATCTGCAAATTAAAAATGAAATCATTATAAATTTAAGTCTTTATTTTAATATTTTAATGAAATAAATTTTATATTTATTTTGTTGTTTTATATTTAATATTATTTAAATACTTTAAATTTATATTAAAAATTTATTAACGATTAAAATTCAATAATAATGTAAATAAGTTGTTGTTAAATAGCAAAAGAAAATAATAATTCAAAGTTTAGGAAAAGAGCTAACTCTTAATATTAATAAACACTAAATGAAAAATAATAAGAATATTAATAGACTTATTTTTTAAAAGGAAGATCTACTTATACAGAATTATTTGAAATGAAAAAATCTTAAGAAAAATTAAAATAATTACTTGAAGAGTATAAAAGTAAAGTTCATTTGTAAAAAATTCATATTTAAGATTAAAATAAGGAATATTCAAATTTATTAAAATTAAACACAAATCTTAAAATAGTTGTTTAATAATTAAAGGTAATTTATTTTTTTATAATTTAGGAAAGGACTTAAATTTATTAATAAAATGATGAAAAATAAAAAATAAAAATCATTTAGCTTTAAAATAAAATCGAATAATTATAAGATAATTATAAAAATGAATAGAAATATTTTAAAGAAAAATTTTTATATTAATTTGATGATGAGAAATAAAAACTTTAATCTCTATTAAATATTTCAGAAAATAAAAATACAATATTAGAAAATTAAATAAAAAAATATAAAAAGGAAATTGAACAATTAAAAATATAAAATAATTTGAAAGTTGAAAAATCTTTTGTAAATGAATAAAAATACAACTTAGACAAAGAAAATTATTACTAATAAAATGATTATTTTAGTTTTTAAAAATAAAATAAATAAAATTTAGATGATTATAAATTTGAAGATCAATAAAATTTGATAGAAAAATATAAAATATAAAATAATAAATAATTAAATTTAGCATAATAAATAAAAAAAAAATTAAAGGATATAGAAAGTTAAGATGAATAAGATATTTAAGATTACAATTATATGTTAAATTTAGACTAATAAAGAAAAAAAAAAAATAATAGCTTTATGGATTATAAAGAAACTTTAAAATAAAATAATAATATATAAAATAATATCTAAAAAAAATAAAAATTAAGTTAAAATACATTTTACATATGATTAATAAATTATTATTGATTTATTGTTTTATAAAATATAAAATAAATTTTAGTCAGTAAATTTAATTTTATTAATAAAAAATGCAAGCATTTTTTCTTCTAATAATAAAATCAAGTTATTCGACCAATAAAGATTTCAAAAAAGTAGATCTTGAATCAGTATTTTAATATTTTTCAATTAATAATTCCAATTCCTTGATTAAGAATTTAAAGTCATCAGTAAAAGGAAACAAATTTTCAAAAAAATTGGTAACATACTTTGTGGATTGTTTATCAAAAATTTCTAATAATAATGATAAATAAATACTTTATAAAGATGAAAAGAATAACTTATGATATTTTGAGTTATTTTTCTTTTTAATATTGAATCCTTTCATTTTAGCATATATGTCATAAGGAGAACTTTGATCAGGATTAACAAATAATTCCCACAATGCATCTAATTATTTCTTTTCTTTAATAATAGATGTTTCACATATTATTTTGTTGTCCCATACATCATCAGTAGTTAAATCTTCTTCTTTTGATAATTATTATTCCAAAATCTCCATTTTAGTTTCAACTGAAATCTGTTGATTTTTATGAATATTTAATATCAAATCCCATCTATTATAATATTATAATTCATGATCAACTAAACATTTTTCTCCTTTTAACCATAAAATCATTTCTTTTAAATCTTTTTTATTTGTACAAAATCTTATAAGATAATCTTAGAGAATATTCATTTTATTTTCATAATCTTCATCCTCTTATGCACATTATAATAATTAATCTTTGCATAGATTATAACTTATTTGATTTAATTAATCCTAAATCTATAAAGGAGAATAATTTTCAATCGCAGAAAATAAATAATGCAATATAGATTTTAATGTATCAGTAGAAATTTTATCTGAATTATTTTATATAAAATCGATAAATGTTTTTGCTGTTGCTTTTGCATCTTTTATCATTTCAAACAAACTTTAAATGATTATTTATTTATTAACTTGTCCCTTTATTTTATTCAAATTTTTAGTAAAATAAAAGAGAGATTTTTAATCTAAAATTATTTTACAATAATCCTAATCTTCATAATTAATTAAAACTGCTTAATATTAATATAAATTTTAAATTTAAATGATAGTTTCTTTTTAATCTGGAATAATTTATTCAATGATATAAACTTAAGCATCATGTTAATAAAATGCAATTTTAACTTTATGATATCTAAGCATATTAAACTAAGGGATAGTAAATGACTAAGTAATTAAAAGCTAATGATCATTTAAAAAAGAAGGCTATAAAGAATTACAGCCAGCATTTAAAATCCATTACTAGATCCAAGTCTGAATATGTAAATAATGCTAAAAATAGGGAGAAAGACATTAAAAAAAATCTAATAGGGTAGTATTAGTATACTAAAATTTCTAGAAATAAATAGAAAGAGCTTAACTAAATTTATCATGACCAATAATAGATAACAACTAATAAATAGTAGCACTACCCTTCTGATAAGTGATATGATCATAGACAGTTGTAGCGGCAAAAGTGTCATTAACTATAACTTTAATAGGATGAGTAGCATTACTAATATCTTATGAATATGCATCCTTCTTTTTATGATTGAATTTGGCCCAATAATCAAAGTAATCGAAGGTCAACATAAATGAATCTAAACAATAATAACTCATGAAATCTGCAAACGATTCTTTCAACCATAAGTCGTCCCACCACTTCATAGTTACCAGATTTCCAAACCAAGAATGACAACATTCATGAGAAATTAATACTAATAATGAGCATAAAGTGTCTTTATCTACTTTGTTTTTAAATACATAATCTTCTGAAATTGTTACTGCTCCTGCATTCTCCATCCCACTAACTACCAATTCTGGAACTATTATATAATCATATTTAATAAAAGGGTAGTTTATTTAAAAGAATTTCTCATAGAAAAGTAAGCATTTTATTGTAGTTTCAAAATAATATGTTTATTAATTCTCTAAATATTTATATTATGACTCTCTACAATAAATCGACATTCCAATATTTTTATAAATGTTTACAGATTTAATTTGCTAAAAAGGTCCAGCCGAAATATGTAACAGATAAGTGGATAAAGGTTTGGTAATTTCAAACTCATAAAGTTAATAGTCTAATTCAAATATTTATATATGAATGTCGAAATCTAAGAAAGGTTATTAAAAAGACTATTTAGAAGTTACATATTGATTGCTTATGGCTATCCATTCATTAGGTATGATGCAGTAGAGTTTTAAAGTTGCTTTTAAGTCTGGTTGGTCTAAACATGGGAACCATTTTTTGCAATAAGCTGGTTCCAGATTGCTATAGATGTATTGTTAAGAAGTTGTTTCATCCAAATAGCTATGGAGGCCATAACCATTCTAACTGTAATTGTTATAGAAATTAACATCAATTATGTTCTTTCCTATTTTTAGTTTTTCTTTACTTATTATTAAGAATTTTCCTATTAATTTGTATTGTTCTTTAGTTATTAATGTATTATTTATTTTTATTATTTATATATTATCACAGTCATAATCTATTAATAAATCTTCATTTTTTATCAAATTTAGCTCTATTTATACTTTTGCTTAATATTTTTCTCCTTTATATAATAATAAAAATAATTTATAATTTATTAATCCTTCGACCTAATTTTTTCTTATCAAAGATTATTCGTATTGTAAATATTCATAAGATTCAGTTTAATTTATTTATGACTGCATATTTAAATTTGATTTATCGAAATAATTAAATAAAGGATATATCTAATATGCCAGATTGTAAATTATTAAATTTATTTTATCTTGTAATAAATCTATAATAAATTATATTTCAAAATTAAATTTAAATATAAAACTAAATAAGTATAAATAATAATAAAAATCAATGAATATGTTTAAATTAAGGATGATCTAATGGATAAATCTAACATTATTAATGATGAATTAAATCTATCCACTAGAATCCATCACTAGATCTAAACTTAAGATCCTTATTAAGCTGCATCTTCTATTGAAACAATTATGAATAATCAATCCAAATAGCACCCACAGATTCATAATCAGGAATACTTTTAGGAAAAGCATCTTAATATTTAGGCTCAGCATAATAAGTAACTCTTTTCCATTTTCCTCCTCCATTCTCCATATAATCAATAATCCCTTTAATCTCTATCAATACTCCTGCCTCCTCTTCACATTCCCTAATAGCTCCTTCCATGAAACTCTCCCCAATATCTAACCTTCCTGCTGGTAACCAATAACCTTATCCATATACTTCTTATACTATTAAATATTTATTATCTTTGTTCTTTACGATTGCCATTGAAAAACTCCCTAAGCTATTATCTTCTTTCTTTATTATATTTTGAGAACAGAGACCGTGGTTATTGCGGAAATGCCCAAATATAAAATCTATCTCTTATTTATTACATTAATTGCAAATTTTTGGAATGTTTTTTAGGCTTTAGTTAGAATGATAAATTTGATAATGCAGCCATAATTAGTTTTCATTTTGATTACCTAAATTACATATTTGACAGTAATTTTATTTATCTTTTGTTATTGCATCTAAGTATTTTAATAATATTAGCACTCTTTAAATGTCTTTTAAATTATTAGTAACCATATGACATTACTCATCAAATAAATTTTATCTTATTTTACCACTCTCACTTGCTGTTTTTGAATATATTATTCTAAATATTTGATTTTAAGTTTTACTTTCTTTCAATAATTATTCATAACTATCATTTTTTTCGTATCCTAAACTTGATATCATGACCAAATGTTTTTATTATTTTAAATGATTTAAAGCATCTTTTGTATTTTGTGTCCAAGTGTATTAATATTATAATTTATCAAATATATTTATTAATTCCTTTTATTTTTACACATCATATTCATTATCACTTTTTATCTTTTTTAATATTAAAATATTATTGTAATTGAAGGATTTTAATTAAATCAATTAATTTTTACAATATTCTTAAATTTATTCAAGAATTGAATTTTCTTTTATCATTTAGAATATTAAATATAAATAAATTATATATTTAATAAAATAATTCTTGTATAATATAAATAAATGTGAAAGAATATTATATTTATATTAAATGGAAGAAATTAAAGATTTAAAATTAGAAATAACAAATTTGGGTGGAGTTCATACAAGTAGATAAGACAGTGTTTTAAATATTAATGATTTTCAAAATTACCATAAAAATGACTAAATTTGTATGTTTAGTTGTGGAAACTTTATTAAAATAATAAATTAATCTGATTGAATTTTATACTTGCAACAAAAAATAGTTGAAGAAGTTATTATGGCTATAAGACATTTAAAAGATAATATTTATTTGGCTATCACATTTGATTGTCATATTATTGAATTTGAATTAAAAATTGATTAAATAATGGTTAAAAGAAACATAATAAATGCGAAAAATAAATATAGAAATGTTGAAATATTTTCTTGCTTAATTTTAGAAAATTAAGACATAATTATAAGTTGGTGTAATTAACCTGACGGCCCTAAAAAATTAATAATTGGATAAATTAAATAGAATTATGAAGAGGTCGAAATAAATTGTGAAATTGATGAATGTAATTTTAGATTTACTTAAATTAATTTATAAGGATAAATTTATGCATTAGGAAATAAAGATGATAAAATAATATCATATTTATTTAATATATAAGGACAAAAGATATAATAAACTTTTATTTTTTAATAACAAAATTAATTACCTTATAATTTCATTTTTGAAAATAAACTTAATTATGTTTCATATACTCTCAAAAACAAAGATATTATTATCTAATCTTTAAATGATTTAAATAAATTAATAATTATATGATAATCTTTAGATTAATAATTTTTTTAGTTAAATTCTTATCTAGCTGCGAGATGTTCAACTAATAGAAAATTTTATTATGTAATAAATAAATAATATTTTTTGGAAATCGATCCTTATAATTTAGAATTTAATGATAATATTGAAAACCAATAAATATTAAGTGTAGATGAAAATAATCAAATAAAAGGTTTAAAGTTAATAAGAAAACATTTTAAATAAAAAGGTTAAATAAATATAATTCTAATATCAATCGATTATAAATATTGTATAACTTTTGGATAAAATAGTATTAATTACATCTAAAATAAAAAAAGCATATTTGAAAATAATAATGATTTTAC
>Ga0315908_10002974_pt1 | contig 12298 bp, 8 predicted proteins | sample LakEriMetagenome_12_FD_203520 | JGI IMG/M metagenome (GOLD analysis project Ga0315908, IMG submission 203520) | Freshwater fungal communities from buoy surface, Lake Erie, Ohio, United States - Buoy 4 MA124 | ecosystem: Environmental > Aquatic > Freshwater > Lake > Lake biofilm | place: USA...
CATCTGACTCGAAAGATAAAAGAGGGCCACGGAAACGGTCGACAGAATGAAGACCGGAAGATCAAGGAGGAGGAAGCGGTGACCCCCCAGGCCGAACTGCTGCCCCATTCCAGGCCAGGCCACGACGCACTGGCACAAGAGCAGCAGATTCATGAAATTAATGCCGAGATGAACGGTTGCCTCGAGCTTGATGGCGAGCGGTTGCCTGCTCCGCCACACCGGTCCCAGCATCTTCTTGCAGGTCTGAATCGATCCCTTCGTCCAGCGGTGCTGCTGTGTCTTGAATCCGTTCACATCGACCGGCAGTTCGGCAGGAGTGATCAGATCGCAGAGGAACACGAACTTCCAGCCCTTCATCTGCGCACGGTACGAGAGATCAAGATCCTCCGTCAGGGTATCGTGTTCCCAGCCCCCCGCATCCACAATGGCCGACTTCCGCCAGATGCCCGCCGTCCCATTGAAATTGAAGAATCGTCCGGCCCGGCTGCGCGCCACCTGCTCGACCACAAGGTGACCATCGAGGAACATGGCCTGCACCTTCGTCAGCAGCGAATAGTCGCGGTTGAGATGACCCCAGCGGCTCTGCACCAGCCCGATGCGGGGATCAGTGAAGTAATGAATCATCTCCTTCAGTACCCCGGGCGGCGGAATGAAATCGGCATCGAGAATGAAGACATACTCTCCACTCGCTGTCCTGAGCCCATTTTCCATGGCCCCGGCCTTGAAGCCTTCCCGGTTGGTCCGGTGAATGTGCGTCACATCGAAGCCCTCGGCCCGCAGCTTCGCTTCCTCTTCCTGACAGATTGCCACGGTCTCATCAGTCGAATCGTCGAGAATCTGAATCTGGAGCAGATGCCGGGGATAATCGAGTCCCGCCACGGATTCCACAAGGCGGCGCACCACGTGCATTTCATTGAAGACGGGAAGCTGCACGGTCACGAACGGAAGTTCCGCAAAGCGCGCCGCCGGACGCGGGGGACGCCGGTAATGCTTCCAGAACAGCCAGACAATGTAGAACCGATGCAGCCCGAACAGGGTTAGCCCGACCACTACCGGCAGGTAGCAGACAAACCAGAGGGTGGTCTTCCAGTCCCAGGTCATATCACAGTCAAAACAGAAAAGCCCGGGCAGCTGACAGCCGGGCAAGTGGACTTGTCACTGCGGCGGAATCATCGGCCCGTCAAGACGGTTTCCCGTCGGACGGAACTGGCGGAGCACCAACCCGCAGCAGATTCCACACCCCGGTGAAAACCGAATCGGGAAATCCCATGTCCTTCTTCAGTCCGTAATCCCGGTCGATCACGTTGCTCACGGCCGCCCAGTTGCGTTCGGCTTCCGCGGAAATGAGACCCCGCCGCCGCGGCCAGGCGGGCAGCACGGGCACCGGAAAATCACTGCCGTGGACGAGCCGGTGATGCCACTCGGGCCGGCGCAGCAGGCGGGGCAGTCCAGCGCTCCGCAGCGGCAGATTGAGGGCACTGATGTCGGCATGAAGACGTGGCCAGCGCTCCATCATCTCCAGCAGCACGTCGAGATAGTCGGGGTCCCGCAGCCCGCTCCGCGTGGCCGCATGCGCCGCAATCACCGTCACCCCGGCTTCCAGCGCGCCCACCAGCGTGCGGGGATCAGCCAGCGAGGGATCGACCTGCGGAATGGTATGCTCCCCGCCCGTATGCGCGAGAAACGGTAACCCGGCCTCCGCCATGCGTTCCCAGAATTTCCGGTACCGCGGCAGCCGGCTATCGATGTTCTGACAGTTCGGCAGGCACTTCATCATGACCGCTCCCCGTTCCAGACAACGCTCGAGTTCGTCCATGGCATCCGCCCGCGCCGGATGAATGGAGACAGCCGGCAGCAGTTCCGGATGCTGAGCACACACCGCAAAGACATAGTCATTCGGCACGAGCATCGAGCCAACCGCCAGCTTCCGCCCGCCCGCATCGTATACTTCCTCGTGGGCCAGCAGGACCGCATGCGTCAGCGGACTCTCCCGCAGCCAGCGCACCAGCAATTCCACATACGCCTCGTCAAAGCCAGCCACCCGCCACGATACCGTCATCCCCAGCTGCCGCAGCATCCAGTCCGCCAGAAACCGATGGAGAAACGGAGGACGCAGCCAGCAGCCCGACCCCGTCAGTCCATTGCCGACCAGATGCACGTGCATGTCAACCGGACCGCGGTCTTCTGGCGGCACCGTGATCATGCGGAGAACGGGTCTGATGCAATCAGGACGACGGCAGGGCCGCGGCATCGCCTCCCTGGCCCTTCTTTTCCGGTGCTTCGCGTTCCAGCCCACTGGCCGCTTCCAGCGCGAGGGCGTCCGCATCGAGAATCTGCTGCCGCAGGTTGAGCTTCCGCCGCTTCGCCCACCAGAGCACCACCGGACTCGCAATGAAGATCGTCGAGTAAACGCCCGACAGCATCCCGATCAGCATCGCAAAGGAAAAGTCCGCCATCGATTTGCCACCGAACAGCCACATCGCGAGCACCGCCAGCGCCGTCACCCCGGACGTGATGATCGTCCGGCTCAGGGTCGCACTGATCGCATGATTCAGAATGCTCTCCAGATCACCGGTCATCGTCCGCAGATTGTCGCGCACCCGGTCAAAAATCACGATGGTGTCATTGATGGAGTACCCTGCGATCGTCAGGAAGGCACCCACGAGAATCAGACCGATCTCCTTGCCCGCGAGCGCACAGACCCCCACGGCAATCGTCACGTCGTGCAGAATCGCCACAATGCCCCCGATCGCGAAGGGCATTTCAAACCGGAAGGTCAGGTAGATGAAAATGCCGAGCAGACCGAGCCCAAGGGCCCAGAACGACTTCTTGAGCATTTCGCCGCCGACCGCCGAACCCATGGATTCCGCCGATGCCTCGGCAATCTTCTGCCTGGCCACTTCATCTGCTCCCGCCAGATTCGCCGCGAGGTGCGTGCGGATGGCGTCCGCGGTCGCCGGTGGGCTGCGCAGAATCACATACGATTCACCCGTGAGGGGCTTCACCGTACTCACATTGACATTGGCGGCTTCCAGCGCCGATCCGTCCTTCGCCGTGAATTTCCAGGAACCCATGGCGGTGCGCACCGCATCCTCCGTCGCCCCCGGGACACCGGTCAGGCTCACAATGTCGCCCCCCCGGAGTTCGTAGCCAAGTACCTTCTGACCCTTCAGCGCCACCACGGCCACCATGGCAGCACAGAGCACCGCGGAAATCGTGAGCCACAGCTTCCGCTTGCCCATGAAATCATAGAGCCGGTTCTCGATCAGTTCCATGAACGAAAGCTTCTGCAGCCCGGCCCCGCTCAGCCAGAGAAAGCAGACCCGCGTAATGAGCAGCGACGAGAACATCGACGCGATGAGACCAATCGTCAGCGAAAGACCGAAGCCCTTCACCGCACCCGTCGCAATCACAATCATGATGATCGAGGTGATCAGGGTCGTGATGTTCGAATCGAAAATCGCCGAGAAGGCCTTCTCGTACGAAGCCGAAATCGCAGGTCCCAGACTGCGCCCAGCCTTGAATTCCTCGCGCATGCGTTCGTAGATCAGCACGTTGGCATCGATGGCCATCCCGAGGGTCAGAATGATCCCGGCAATCCCCGGCATGGTAAGAGTCTGGTCGAAAACCCGCATGGCTCCGAGCAGCAGCAGGAGGTTCACCACAAGGCCAATCACGGCAATGATCCCGGACAGGCGGTAGTAGATCATCATGAAAACCAGCGTCAGGCACAGACCGACCAGACACGCGTAAATCCCCTGCTTCACCGTGTCCTTGCCGTACGTCGGCGAAATCGTGCTCGATTGCTCCACCAGCAGCGGGTTCTCGAGCGGATTCATGAGCGCACTCGAAAGCTCGCGGGCCTCCACTTCATCAAAGCCACCCGTGACCTCGAAGTTCGATCCGAATTCCCCATTGATGGTCGGGGCGGACAATACTTCACCATCCATGATGATGGCCATCGGACGACCGATGTTCGCCTTGGTCAGCTTGCGCATCTGCTCGCCGAATTCGGAATGCAGTTCGACCACAATGTGGTGATTCAGCGATCCCGGATAAAGGGCGGCAAAGGCGTTCTTCACGCTCTTCCCCTTCATCTCGACCGTCTTGCGCACCCAGATGAACTTGTCCGGCTTCGGCTTCGGCTTGCCAGGTTCGCGAGCCTCGGAATCCTTCTCATCCCGGTCGCCCAGATAGCGCATCTTGGTGGCATCGGGCTTGATCGTCTGGTCAGCCTCGTTCGTGAACACCAGACCGCCCGGGCCCGCAGCATCGGATCCCAGCAGCCGGAACTCGAGCCGCGCCACCCGTTCGATGACCGACTTGGAATTCTTGATCTCGTCGTCGCTCAGACCCGGCACCTCCACATAGAGACGGTCAGTCCCCTGCGGCGTCACCACCACGTCCTTGCCACCTCCCGGATTGAGGCGGCTCTCAATGATCTCCTGTGCCTTGGTGAGCACATCCGGATTCACCGGCCGTCCCTCGGCAGGCTGCACCTTCACAAGGAACGAAGCGCCACCCTGCAGGTCAATCCCCTTCTTCACTCCCTTGCCCTCGAAAATGCAGAAAACCGCAAAGGCCGTCAGCAGCAGCGTCAGCAGGGTTCCCATGAGCCGCTTCCGGCGGTCGGTCTCGGCGGCAAAATACGCAACGAACAGACCAGCGGCAATCACCCCGATGCCAAGCACAAGGTAAGGCAGGTACTGCTCCATGGCAGACAGATTTTCAGCGGCGGCAAGCATCATGGCAATTTACAGGGCAGAAAGTTGGCGGCGGTCCCGGGATGACATCAGAGGCGACGTCACTGACCCGGTTTGTCCGGAATCATGAATTCTCTTCGGAACAAATCTCAGGCAGCAGGCTTCGCTTCGGACGCAGGCTGATCCGTCGTCTTCAGTACCGAAAGAATGCTGTTCTTGTCGACCCGGATCTTTACGTTATCCGCAACTTTCAGGGTCACGACCCGGTCGTTGATGTTCGTGATCATTCCGTAAATCCCGCCGGCCGCGATCACTTCGTCACCCGACTGCAGGGCCGCAAGCTTGGCAAGGTGCTCCTTCTGCTGCCTGCGCTGCGGACGGATCAGCATGAAATAGAACAGCACCAGCAGCAGGATCGGCATCAGCATCGGTGCCAGCCCGCCGCCCGGCTGGGCGGCATCCTGCTGGGCAAGGAAAAGAAAATCGGAAGAGGTCGGCATGGCTGGTTCAGGATGGTTCGGCAGAAACAGATCGGTACTCGGCTACGAAGGCGGCCCGGAAAGCCGAAAACGTTCCCGCTTCGATCTCTTCCCGGGCGCGGCGCGCAAGGGACAGGTAGAAATGCAGATTGTGCAGACAAATCAACCTGATTCCCAGGATTTCCCCGGACCGGAAGAGGTGGCGGATATACGCCCGGCTGAACCTCCGGCAGGCCGGACACCCGCAGCCTTCCTCGATCGGTCCCCCATCCATCGTAAACCGCTGATTCTTCAGATTGATCTGCCCCCGCCGCGTGAAGGCAGCTCCGTGACGCGCCAGACGGGTCGGAATGACGCAGTCGAACATGTCAATTCCCCGCGCAATCAGCTCGAGAATCTGCGGCGGCGTCCCCAGCCCCATCGCATAACGCGGCTTGCCCTCGGGAAGATACGGCTCGGCATGCTCCACCGCCGCCATCATCTCAGGCTCGGGTTCACCCACACTCACCCCACCCACCGCATAACCATCCCACTCCATGGCCGCCAGTTCCTTCGCGGCACGCTCCCGCAGCCCCGCATAGACACTCCCCTGCACAATCCCGAAATGATGCTGCCGCCCCACCCCTCCGCCCGCCTGCGGCCGATGCGCCTCCACCCAGTCCCGGCACCGCTGCGCCCACCGCAGCGTCAACCCCAGACTCTTCTCCGCATCCACCTCGGAAACCGGCCACGGCGGACAATCGTCAAACAGCATCGCCACGTCCGACCCCAGTACCGCCTGAATCTCCATGCTCTCCTCCGGCCCCAGAAACCGCTTCGATCCATCCAGATGACTCTGAAACTGCACACCCGCCTCCGAAATCTTCCGCAGCTTCGCCAGCGAAAATACCTGAAACCCCCCACTGTCAGTCAGCAAGGGCCGCCGCCACGCACTGAACGCATGCAGCCCACCCATCGCCCGCATCACTTCCATCCCAGGCCGCAAATGCAGATGATACGTGTTCCCCAGTATGATCTCCGCCCCCAAGGCCTCCAACTCCTCCGGAGCCACCGCCTTCACCGCCCCCTGCGTCCCCACAGGCATGAACACAGGCGTCTCCACCACCCCATGCGGCAATACCATCCGCCCTCGCCGCGCCCGGCTCCGCTCATCCCTTCCCAGAAGCTCATACATACCCTCCCCCACTCCCCATCCACCCGACCCTCCGCAACCGCAAAGCGCCCACCACACGATTCCATAATTGCTAGAAAAGAAGCGGCTTTTCCCCGGCTTATTCACAAAATGTTAGGAGGGGCCGCCTTCCTCCCGGTCCGTTGCCCGTTCACAGCACCCGGAAACTCCTCCATCCCCGGTTCCACGAAGGCTTCTCAGCCTTTTGGCCGCGGCCTCTCGCATTGCTGAGAACGCCCTCGTTTCCCGGAAAACCCTACAATTTCTAGTTTTTGCAGTTGCTTCCGATGATTTTATCGCAATCCCGCGTGGCAGAATTGATCGATTTTCCTGCGCGCGCCACGTCCCGGCTCGAGGGGCTTGAAAATGCAGGCGGGCGGGCGATTTGAACCGGGAAAACGGGCGCATTCCCCGTCCATCCACAAAGTTATTCACCATGCTGCCCGCAGGTTTCCCGCGAAAGCCCGGCGCACGGGAACCTTGCGGGGATTACTTCCGCAGACGGGCGGAATGGGCGGCCTGACGGCGTGATTCGATGGCGTCGCCGATCTCGGCGGCGAGGGTGGGTTGGCGCTGGAGCAGGTGGTCGATTGCTCCGCTTTCGAAGACCATGACCTTGAGATCGGTGAGGGCGCGGATGCCGATGTGAGCGGAGGCGACACCGGTGCCCAATTGGTCACCAAAGCATTCGCCTGGCCCGAGTTCTCCGACTTCCACGATGGAGCCAGCGGCATCGGGTGCCAGCAGGACGGCCTCGCCCCTGAGAATGAGGGCAAAACCTTCGAATCGGCCTTCGGGTGTCTGCACGGTTTCCCCAGCCGCGAAGTCGATCACGCGCGGAGCCTGCGCACCTTCCGCGGGCAGGGCCGCCCGGAACCTTGCATGTTCCCGCAGAAGTTCGGCCGGCGGAGGGGCGGGCGGACTGGGCGACTCCCCGGGCGCGTATTCCATCGCAATCGGAAATGGAATGGTCAGCCCTTCGCGGCGCACCACGTACCACAACCGGGTCATAACCGCATCCCGCACCACTCCCAGATCATCCTGCCGGGCCACGGAGAAAATGAGACGGTAGGTCACCGAGAAATCGGCGTAATCCACGGTCCGGACCGCCGGAGCCGGCTCGGCCAGTACGCCAGGCGTCCCCCTGAGCATGTCCAGCATGACTTCCTTCACCCGGTTCGGTGGATCATCGTAGCTGAACCCCATCGGAATCACTTCGGTCCGCACCGTGGTGGGACGCGACAGATTGCTGAAGGCTCCTTTGTAGAGCGACACGTTGGGAATGACGTGAATCTCCCTCGTGGCGGTCTCGATGTGCACCGATCGCCAGTTGATCTCCACGACCTTGCCGATCACGCCCTGGGCACTCACCCAGTCGCCCACATCAAGCGGGCGCTCGAAAAGGAGCATGAGACCGGAAACGATATTGCCCAGCGGTTCCTGCAGCGCCAGACCGATCACGACGGACCCCACGCCGAGCGCCGTCAGCGCTCCCTTGATCTCGTGCCCCCAAACCCACGAGTAGATCACCATCAGGCCGATCACCACGACGACGGCGCGCACCAGATCGCGGAAGAGCTTGGGCACCTTCGCCCGCCAGGAAAGACTGCCATCGGGGTCGAGCAATCCAGCCTTCCCGAAGATCACGTCGTTCACAATCCGCAGCAACCCCGTCAGCAGAAAGGTCCAGAATACCGTCTGCGCAAGCCGGCTGGCCACATGCTCCGCCGGAAGCTGCAGGACCATGCGCGTGAAGATCACGAGGGCCAGGCCCGGCACCACAAAGTTCCGGAAGGTCCGCAGGACGCGCGCATAGATGCTCCCGCGCCGCTCCACCACCGTGATCCATTCATTGAGAATCAGCAGCAGCAGCGGAAATCCCACCGCCAGCCAAAGCGCAGGCTTCAGAATCGGAAGCGGCTGATCAAAGAGAAAGTTCATGGTCGCAAAGGAACAGTCACCCGGTCAGCCTACCACATTCCATGCCTCAAGGGCCGCCTTGCCCTCGACTTCAACCCGGCGCGGTCCGCTGAACTGGAACTGATCGCCCAGCCGTTCGCGCATGGGAGCCGTCACCAGAATGGCATCGCCCTGGTGGCCGAACGCCAGCTTCCGGGCAATGTTCACGGTATCCCCCCAGAGATCGTAGAGGAACTTGCGCCGCCCCACCACGCCGCCCACCACCGGACCGGAATTCACCCCCACCGTGAGCTGCAGCTCAGCTTGATGCTCCCGGTTGAAGACGGCCACCGCATGGGTCATTTCCTGTGCAAACCGCACAATGCGCCGCGCGTGGTCGGGCCGGTTCACAGACAGACCGCAGACGGCCAGATATGACCCGCCAATGGTCCGGACTTTCTCGATGCCGAGTTTCTCGGCGCTTTCATCGAAAGCGGAAATGAGGTCGCCGAGCAGCGACAGGGACTTCGATTCCCCGACCTTGGCGCTGAGATCTTCGAGACCCTCCACATCGCTGAAGAGGACAGAGACATCCGCAAACTGGCGGCTGGCCTTTTCATCGCCTTCCTGACGCTGCGCAATGGCCGAGGCCGGCAGAATATTGAGGAGCAGTTCCTGATTCTCGCGGACCTGTTCCTCGAGCTTCTCCTTCTGCAGCCGGATGCTGTCGGCCATCTCGTTGAAGACACGCCCAAGATCCCCGAACTCATCGCGCGAGTTCAGATTCACCTTCACATCGGTCTCGCCGGCCCCGAGGCGCTTGGCCCCCTTCGTGAGCAGACGCAGCGGCCGCGTCAGCAGATTCGCAAACATCAAAGCGAGCAGACTCACCCCCAGCCCCATGGCGCTGGCCACCGTAACCACCTTCCTCCCGAGTTCCCGCACGGGTGCCTGCGCCTCGCCCACGTCCATCTCCGCAATCACCGCCCAGCGCAGGGAGTTCATTTCCAATGGACCATAGGCACTCACGACCGGTTCTCCCCGGTAATCCTCGGTCTGCATGATTCCACTCTTTCCCTTGAGAGCCTCAACCACAGGCGGCGTGTCGACCAGAAGCGCACACAGCACATTCCCCTGACGTTCAATCTGATTCACCATCGCCGGACTCCGCCCGGCATCGCGCAGGATCTTCACGAATCCTTCCGGATTTTCCTTCATGAACCGCGAGCGGCTCCGCATCGTCCGGTCAGGACCGACCAGATACGTCTCTCCAGTTTCCCCCAGTCCCTCCTCGCGCCATTTATAATTACCCGTGACCATGGCATTGAATTCATCGATCGGAAACTGCAGCACGAGAATCCCCGTCATCTGCGCCCCATCAAAAACCGGACTCATCGCAAATCCCATGGGCAATCCATGATTCGGACGGTACGGCTCGAAATCAGCCAGCTTGAAGCTGTCGCGGTCGCGCGATGTCCGCATCACGCGCACCGCAGCCCCGAGTTTGGTATCGGCATACGGCCCATTCTCCAGATTAGTCCCCAGTTCGGTCGTCTTCTGGTAGGTGTAGACGATATCGAGCGACTTCGCATCGACCAGCATGATGTCCGCAAAGCCAAAGACCCTCACGAAGCGCTCAAAGAGCTTCTGAGCCTTCCCATGCGCGGCCCCGTAGCCGCTCGCATCTCCCGCGGCGGCCTCCATCTTCGCCTTCTCCCCGTGCGGATGCAGGTTGGCGGCAATGTAATGGTACTGCACGTACTGCTCGGCAGCTCCCGTCGGCAGGTACTGCTCAAGCACAGGCTGACCATCCACGTGCTTCGCCAGTTCCGGAAGAAAATCCTTCGCGTAGAATTCCTTGAGCTTCCCCTGTTCCTCCGCGGTCAGACTCTTCCCCGCCAACTCCTCCCAGGCCACCCGGAACGCCCGTGTGCCTTCAATCACCGCCGTGCTGTCGGACATCGAAATCACCTGGTCGCGCGCCGCCTCCAGCCGCGCCCGCAGGGCCGTCGTCTTCGCCACCCGCAGGCCGCTCAGCTGATTGCGCACACACGAAATAAGTGCATCCCGCCCGCTCCGGTAACTCATCCACGCAATCACCCCGATCGAACTCAGACTCACCGCCAGCAGCAGCAGGATCATCTTCGATTGTATACTGAGTCGCCCTAGTCCTAGCATAAATGATTGGTGGTTCTGTCAGGGTCATGAGAAGCGCCCTGACCGCTTCCGGGTCAAGTGTTTTTCCCTGCTGTTTCAAGGGATGCCGCGGCCGGACCCGGCACGGTAGACGCGCCAGCATTCCAGGAATCCATCGGCGAAATCCTCCGGCCGGGCCGCGGTCCAGGCATCGATCTCGCCGGGAGACATCCACATACCGCTCTCGATCTCGGCGGGCGGCCACCGCAGGGCTCCATCCCAGCGGGTCAGATAGAGTTCCACGAATTCCATGCCGGTTCCCGGACCGGCGGGCACAGCCCCGGCCAGCCGCAGCCTCCCGGGCTCAGTGCGGATCCCCAGTTCTTCCTCCAGTTCGCGCACGGCGCACGGCAGATACTCCTCCCCGGCATCGAGGTGCCCCGCCGCACTGCTGTCCCATTTCCCGGGCATCTTGTCCTTCAGATGACTCCGCTTCTGCAGAAAGATCTCACCCCGCACGTTCTCGACAAAAATATGCACGGCCCGGTGCCGCCAGCCACGCGCATGAACGTCAGCCCGCGTCGCCTGACCAGTCACCCGATTCTCCCCGTCGACCACATCGAAGATTTCATCGTCCCGCTGCGCCTCGGCCACTTCCCCGCCCTGCCACGCCTGCACCAGCGCCACCCATTGCCCCACCGCCAGTTCCTGACCCCGCGCCGTTTCGGAAATGCCAGCCCGTCCGGCAATGTCCACCCAGTCTCCCCCCGGTCCGGGCGGCAGCAGATTCCGCAGCATCTTGCGCCGCTGCGAAAACCCGGCCCGCAGCATCCGATCCATGACCACACCATCAAACGCAGGCATCCCGGCCCGGTCCCGCGGCTTCAAAACCACCACCCCGCTGTCCACCTTCGGCCTCGGCACAAAAATATCCGGCGGCAGCTTCCGCACCATCTCCGCTTCCCACCACAACTGCGTCCGCACACTCAGCAATCCATAATCCGATGTCCCCGGAGCCGCACAGAGTCGGTCACACACTTCCTTCTGCAGCGTGAAAACCGCCCGCTGCACCGGACTCGGATTCTCCAGCCAACGCCGCACAATCTCAGTCCCCACCGAATACGGCAGCGCCCCGATCACCTTGAGCGGCTGCCTCCGGAAAAACGGCCGCAGATCAAATTCCAGCGCATCCCCATGCACCACTTCCACCCCCTCCCTCGCCCCATACGTCCCCCGCACCACCTCCACCAGCTCGTCATCCTTCTCCAGCAGCACCAACCGACGCGCCCGCTCCACCAGATGCCGCGTCAAGGCCCCCATCCCCGGCCCAATCTCCACCACCATGTCCCCCTCCTCAATCCCCAGACACCCCACAATCCACTCCGCCACCCCAGCGTCCGTCATGAAATTCTGCCCCATCCCCTTCGCCGGCTCAATCCCCCGCTCCCCAAGCTCCCTCCTCTGCCGCCGCTGATCCTCAGTTCGATATCGGTTCGCTTTCCTCATACCCCTCCCCACTACCCAATCCCCACCAGCCACGGCAACCGCTCATTAAATACCAGCCCCACTCAGCCGGACCTTTAATTTCAGTAAATATAATCTCTATTTGACTAGTATAGATTAAAAAGGTAGGATCTGCTGGCTCCACCAGCCGGCTTGCCTGCCATGAACCGCCGAAACTTCCTCTCGCTCTCGACCGCCGCTGCCTTGCTGCCTGCCTGCGGAAAGGGCGGGAAGAACCCGCAGGCAGCCCTGCGGCTCGGACATTTTCCGAACATCACGCACATCCAGGGACTGGTGGCGCATCAGCTGAGCCGGCTCGGCAAGGGCTGGTTTGAGCCGAGAATCGGGGTCCCGGTGGAATGGTTCACGTTCAATGCCGGGCCGTCGGCCACGGAAGCGATTCTCGG
>Ga0315908_10002976_pt1 | contig 12289 bp, 26 predicted proteins | sample LakEriMetagenome_12_FD_203520 | JGI IMG/M metagenome (GOLD analysis project Ga0315908, IMG submission 203520) | Freshwater fungal communities from buoy surface, Lake Erie, Ohio, United States - Buoy 4 MA124 | ecosystem: Environmental > Aquatic > Freshwater > Lake > Lake biofilm | place: USA...
AAGGAATAGCACAACGAACTGTCAATGCTTTCTCTCCTTCTCTTTGATTGTTGTAAGTCTTGTTGTCAGCATCGTTTAATAATTGAGAAGGTACTCCGTAAATATTACAAAGTGCTTTCATATCCCACTTCTCACTCTCAATGATATCTAATTCAACAGGACTTAATCCAATTTGTTTCCAATCTACTTTGTAACCACTAACCGCAATTGAATTAAAATTAGCAGAGCCACTTTTCTCGCTTACTGCTCTTTTAAGTGCTTGTGCTTGTTGTGTTCCACTAATAGGGTCAAAGCGTTCATCATTCATAAATAGCACTCCAGCTGGACCACCATTCTGGAAGGAAGCAACTGCTGCAGTCTTCGCTTCGTTCGAACGAGTCAAGTTTCTCGCAGCAGCCATCAAAGGAGATTGACCATATAGTTGATTCCCAGTAGTATTCCATTGTGGATTAAAGTATTTATCTTGTAATATTTCTTGCTTAGTAAAGTTCCAAAGTGGACCATAATTCAATTGATACCCTGCAATCGTTGGAGGGAAATTTTGAATATTGGCTAATACATACATATATTGTGAAGGAAGTACAAACATCTCATAAGGTTTGCCTTCATTGTTACCACCTTCAATCATTTTTGCGTAAACAAAAGAGTTACCTGTGATTAACTTAAAAGAACACCAAGCCTCTACGAAATCGCCAAATGTATCTTCTTCGTTTGGATATTTTAATAACTCGTTTAATCTTGCATCGCCTGTGTATAATTCAAATGCTTTCTTGTGTAGCTTTTGTACATCTTTCCAGTTTTCAATCTTATCTGGTTGGCTTATTAAAGCCTTGTATTTCTTTGCAGATACTTCATCAACCACTTTGTAAACGTGGAATGGAGCAAGTTTTGCTTTATCCGTAATTAATTTTACGATAGAATAAACTATATCATTTGCAGAATATCCATCACGAACAAAACTAATGTTATCGCCACCCTGCCAAGTTATAATTCCTTGTTGTATTGCTACTTGTCCGTTAAAAGGTATCTGTGGTAAAACAGTTGATAGTTTTTGTCTTTTAGTAAAAAAGTCAAGTAATCCCATTATATATGAATTTTAACAAAGTTAGACAATTTATCCTAAAATACCGACACCTCAAATTTAGGCTTGGTTAGATGTGTAAACACGGCATATCGACAAGCATCCATCAAGTCATCGTTTGCCTTTACAGGTTCTTCTATTACATTATCGTTTTTATCCTTTTTCCATTTGTAAGACATAAACTCCCTTCTAAGGTTTTTGCTATTGTAGTGCAAGTTTATTGGATAAGACTTCATCTTTACTATTCCTGCCCATACATCTTTCACGGCTGGTTTAATGTTAAACCCTTGTCTGTAAAGTTCCTCAATAGATTTAGGCTCGGCTGCATCGGCATAGATTGTGGCTCTCTCTGGTAGCTTCTCTTTAATCAATCTTGAAAGGTCGCTAAGAGTTAGTCCACTTTGATAAATAATCTCCTCAAAGTAGTTTTGTCCTTCGTGATGGGTAACCTTTATAAGTGCAGCTGGATGGACATAACCAAAGTCCAATCCATAAAACACATCGCCATCAGGTGCTTCATCGTATTGCTTCCATTGAGTGTAAATTATTTCTTTTGCTGACCCTCGTTCTCCTAAGCCATAAACCTTCCACATAAAGTCATCTGGTAAGTCCTTGTATTGCTCAATGTTTCTTATTTGGCTTTCACTAAGGTTTGAGATGTTGTTTAGATAAGTAGAATGGATGCGTTTGTTCTTTGGGTTATCAGCTACTTCATAAACCCAAGAAATAAAGTCTGCTGGATTCCAGTCTAAGAATGATTGTCCAGTTGTACGAATTAAAAGCTGGTCAAACAAAGCCTTACTAATTAGGTTTGCCTCGTTTACAAATAGTATGTCTCTTGCTGGACCTTTTGCTTTATCTGGGTCTTCTAATCCAAATAACTCAATGTAAGAGCCGTTCTTAAAGGTATAAATGAAATCCGTGTACCTAAAATCCTTTTCATCCCAGATGTTCCATTGTTCAAGTATATTTTTAAAGTCTCTGTAAACTCCACGCTTAATATGTGGTAGGGAATGAGATACGCACGAAATCCTTGTATTAGGTTTGCTTATTGCAATGTGAATTAACAACTGTACTACCGAATAACTTTTACTTGACCTTGACCCACCTTCATTACAAATTATAGGATAACCTTCCTCGTATGCCTTTTTATTGGCATAAAAGACAGGAGTAGCCTTAATCTTTAATTGGTTGACAATCTGCATCTGGTTCTATTGTGATTTGCACATTACCCTTTATGTCAGCGGTTATGTCGGTTGTTTGTTTAGGCTTACCTTCTAATCTATCGACTACTGCCTCATAGGCTCTTTGGTCGCCTCTTAATGCTTTGCTTATCATTTGCATATCCATCAATTCAAGAACTGTAAATTCTTCATCTTCTCCTGTAATTGGATTTCTTCTCTTTTGTACTAATTCAAGCAATCTAAGTAAACGAGTCTTACTATTTTGAACTCCTTTAGGTCGACCATTTGGGTTACCAGATTGCCCTTTTTCAAAGTGTACTAAATTATCTATTCCTGCCATTGTATTTCCATTGTTTTACAAAGTTACACCACAATTAGGGCAAACCTTTCCTTTTTTAGTATTGTCTATTGCTTTTGGTTCATCATTACTTGGAACAAGAAAGTCAACATTGACACCCCAATCGCTTAAATCTTCTAATTGCCAATCATTGTTTGCTAACATATCCATATCCCACATTCCATAGTGAGTGTTATCAATTACAAGTAATTTTTTCTTCTCTTGCTCGGTTAAGTTTGACATTTTAATCACAGGTACATCTTGGATGCCTAATTCTAAACAAGCACGATACCTTTGATTGCCACCTAAGATTACGTTGTTTTCATCTATGATTAAAGGCTTTGCCTCAAGTAACTTTTGGTCATCCTTTATAGATTTAACCAACTTAGCAAAGTCATTAGCATCAATCTTGCGTGGATTGTTTGGGTTTGGTTTGATTTCGTTGATGTTCATTATTGGTCTTTGTATTTTTCAATTAGTGCTAAAAGTTCACTTCTTTGCCATTTTTTAACCCTGTTGTTAACCGCTTCAAACTCCAATTCCTTAACCGCTTTTTCCCCTATCCTTTCAACTAATCCGATTCGGTACATTGCTTGGTTGCCGTGCTTAAACATATTGCATCCAGCACATTGTAAATGGATGTTCCATTCGTTAAACCTTAAAGCCGAATACCCTTTAACAGTAAAGTAGTGTCCAGCTTGATTACCATTGTAGCTTCCGCAACTAATACAAGGCAATCCTTCATCTCGTTTCCTTATATACGCATTAACTACCTTTTGGGTCTTTTCTAACAACTTTGGTAAAGGTATCAATGGCATAAAGCAAAATTAGGGTTACTTTTTCAATCTAACAACACAAAGTCTATCGTTATGCTTGTATCGTTTTTTGTTTATTGGGTTCATATAGGTCATAATTGTTTTGTAGTCAGTACCTAAAAACCTTATCGCCTTTGCTATTGACCTAAACCATATTTCCTCTTTTGTATCTAAATAAATTAATTTAACCTCAATGTTGTTGTCTATTCCTGTCATCTCAATAATCGTTTTATTTCAAAGTATAAATGTGCCGTTAAATAAATGAATAACGCTAATGGTATAGAAATTACTATAAACTTTACTAACTCATAAACAAAAGTTAACTGTTTCATAGGTTATTTTTTTTGGTTATAGGTTTGGTTGTAGTAATCTTCTGCCCAATTCAATCCAATTTCTTCTTGTTCTAATTTATCAAAACCTGTTATATTTTGGTTATAAGCCTCTATTATCTGCTCTTTTTCTTTTTCAAGTAACATTTCGTAATTATCCAAAAACCAATCAGTAAAAGATACCCCATCATTTTTATAGCTTTCTACTGCTATTTGCATTGCTGTTTTCATATTGTTTAGTTTAAAAAACCACCCCAAGTTCCCTAATTACTATCTTGGTTAAAAATATTTAATTCTTGAGGTGGCTATAATTGGTTTTGTAAAAATAAGTACAAAGTATATCTTTTGCACTCGTTTTTGATAAATATTTCGTTATTTAATTTTTCTAAGTCTTTAGGTGTTTTAGCAGTTACCTTGTAATGTGCTATTATCTTTTTCTTTATTTGGTCAGCTTTCTCTAAACTAAGATTTTCCTTGTTTAATTCTTTTCGTTTCCATAGTACATCAAAAGCCATTGTATTTAGCAACTCCCAGCCTCTTTTAGCCGACTTATTCCAGTTTTCGTACAATGCTTCTATAATTTCATCATCATTGATTTTTGGCACTTCTACTGGTTGCGGTTCTACATAAGTCTTTTGTCTTACTTGTAAAGCTAAAGGCTTATAAGCTGACATAACATCCCCAAAGAACTTAGGTGTAAACATAATTGATTTGTCCACTGAAAGTTTACCCATTGCATAAAGTTCAAAAGCTACTCCTAATTCTTTTAGTTTGTAGTTTCCGTAATTCTTTATAACAAATTCGCAAAGAAATTGAAACAACTCTATTGTAGGGGTTTGGCATCCACTTAGTGCAATACAAGTCTTTAAATGTTCTTTAACCTCTATTGGCGAACATCTGCCCACACTCATTGTTTCTAATGCAGAAAAAACTTTTAATTCATCTGGCTCAAGTTTAGTGTAAATCTCTAAGTGCATTAGCTTCTCGCTGGGAGAAAGAGAGTTTACTATTTGAATTAGTTCCTGTTGCATTTGTTTCGTTTTTAAGTGTAAAAAATCCTTTCCATCCTTTTGCCATTGATTGATGTATTACTTTAATTGCAGTTGATTCATCATTATTTGCAATTACAACAAGGTCAATTAATGCAGCTTGTTCGCTTTGTGGTGTTTTATATTTAAAATTAAGCTGCTTATGCTTATAATCCTTCCATAATTCCCAGCTATTTACAAATTCTTCGCTTTCAAATGGCATTGTTACCATAACCTTAACCTTATCCTTAACCATTACCTTATCCATAACCATATCCTTGTCCCCTTGCAAGGGGCTTATAAGGGGCTTATAATTATCAATTTGTTCTTTATACCTTTCTAAATTTTTTATTATTCCTGTATGCGCTTTGTTGTTTTCACTTAAACCGCTTGGATATTGGAACTCAATAAAACTTGGAATAAACCATTTAGTATTATTTTCTAATGGTATTATCTTATCCCCAAAATATTCTAATGCTTTTTGTTCATCTAATTTTTCGCCAATCCTTATTTGAGCAACTTCTATATCAACTTGCCATATTCCAGAATGGTCGCAGTCATCACAAACATATAACCAAAGCAGTTTGTAAGGGGCTTTTAAAGACCTAATAAAAGGCTTTTTCCATTTTTCTGTATCAGTAAATCTTTTAGCCATTGTTATTAAGTTTTAAATATACATTATTGTAAAATTCCATCACTATTTTATGCTTAAATAATCCTTGTTTTTCAAGCCTTAATACCAAATCTTTTAATTTGCTTTTTGCTAATTCTTCTAATTCGTGGCAAGGAATACATAATGTTGTTAAATTATGTAAATCATAATCCCAAGGCTCTTTACCAAAATCATAACTTTTGTGGTGGATGTGTAATGTAGTTGAATTGTCATTACAAATTTGGCATTTAAAATCATCTCTTTGCATTACCTCCAGACGCTTTTTTTGCCATCTTGGGTCTTTTAACTTTTCTCCGTATGTCATAAAAATAAAATAGCCCGCAGATTTGCTGGTAGTACGAGTACCAACGCCTCCTTGGGCAATAAGTTTTTGATTAGAATCTCGTACATTCTATTGCAAATATAATTAATTAACCGAATACTGTGCAACTTGCTTCTTGTTTTTTAGCTTAATAATGGTTGTTTTTATGTTCATACCATCATTTCTAAGGTCTGCTATTCGTGCTGCTAATCTAAAGCATCCGAACTTGTTTAAAGCATCAATTGGGGTTAACTTTCTACCTTTATTTAGGTAGTTTGCGATTTGTTGGTTTTGGCTCATAGTTGTAGGTTTTAAATTTGCGCTTTACGTTATCGCCCAACGTGGGGGTTAGAATTAGTCTTCTTCGGTTAATATTATTGATTTGATATAACCTTCGTGGTACTCTTTAGTATCAAGCAATTGAAGATTGTCAATCCTTCTATACATCATTCTCTCTTGGTCATAAATTATAAATCTATGTGCTTTTTTATGGTCTTTACCACTTAACCATATTATATCTTTATAATGTTCTGCATTATATGACCAATGATGTTTTTCTGCTCCTTCAAATGGCTTGTGCTTACTCATACTTTGTGATTTTCTTGAAGCCTTAAGTTTCTCTGGATATTTTGTTACCCAAGCTAATTGATTTTTATAATTTCTTTTAGCTTGACCTGAATAAAGTCTTTGATGTTTTTCCCTACCCCTTTTCCTTTCTTTAATAATGAAATTTGGGTCATTCTTTTTATTTGCATAATTTTCTAATGTGTCTTTCTTATTACAAAGTATGCATTTATTTACCCTACCATCTTTCATTTGAGAATGTTTGTAAAATTCATCTAATGGCTTTAGTTCGTTACATTTAAAACATTGTTTCATATTATTATTTTATACAAAGATAATGAATTAAAATGGTAACTAAAATATTTCCATTTTAGAAGGACAAATCGTCCTCCGATTCTTGTTGGTTTACGGCAAATTCCTTTTTAGCAGTTGGTGCATTATAAGAAACTTGTTTACCTCTACCACAATAGTTTTTCTTTGCTTTTTCGGCTCTTTCCTCTTGTGTTTGGTTGTTCCATACAGTGTGAGTGTTTCCTTTTTCATCTGGTTCTTTTAAGAAGTCAGTAGCTACGTTTGCGTAGTTTTTGCCATTCTTAGCTTGTTTCCAGTTGATGTCTTCTTTGCAAATGTTTAGTACAATCATTGTTTTTAGTTTTAATCGTTTAAATAGTTTTCAAATATCTCAAATTTATCAGTTATCATCTCATAGGGAATGTAATCCCTTTTAGGTTGATTTAATAACTCTGGGAAGTATTTTAGTTTATGGTTTTTAAGTTCTTCTTTAGCTGCATTTAATCTATCCAAGATTTGTCTTGCATTGTGAGTATAGCTTGTATCAAACTTGTAATTCCAAAACTTTACTTCCTCTCGTAAATCCCAAAGTTTATTTAATGGTGTCATAGAGTTTGTTTTTTCTTAGTAAATAATTTTGTTATTTCCTTATCTACTTCTCGCTCTACTATGTCATTATTTAAAGCGTAAAGTTGGCTTAACTCGGTTGTATTTACACATAGGTCAATCGCTAATTCCAAGTCCTCTACGCTTTCGTGAGGCTTAATGTAGGTTGGAATTTCCTCTATTGATTGTGCCATTTCATCACCTGTGTAAAGACCGCTTAAATCTTGTGGATAAGCCTTTCTTAAAGCTAATGCCTCTGCAACTTTACTTAACATTGTATGTGGCATCTTTGCCCATAAACCCATTGGTTTGCCATCGTTTGTTCTTTGGCAATATTCATCCCAATAAGCCACACCTACCGATGCTTCATACCTTGTTTCTCCGTGAAATCTAAATACTGATACTTTACAAGAAACTAACACACCATCAAGTTCAGTAAAGATTGGTTCGCTTTGTCCGCCATAGTTTCCACTACGTTCAGCAATTACTCGGAATCCATCGATACTTGTTTGGATTGTCATTTTCTTGCTCCATCCGTTTGGTGTTTTAACGTTCCTGTGGATGCAATAAATTTGCCTTGATAACGCATCTAATCCTGTGCGTTGTGCTTGATACAAAAAGAGTTTAAGTTCATCAACTGTTGCCTCTGGAGCAATCTGTGATTTAATCAACTCTACTTGGTCTTTCGTGTACGAAAGTTGTGGCTTTTTAGCCAGTTGTTGGTCATTCATATTGGTTGGTTTTAGAGTTTAAAATTAGGTACTTTAGTGTTAATAACCAAATTAAAGTAGCACATTTAAGTTGAAAATGTCAGTTTTTATGGTATCATCGAACTTATTTGATAGTTGTCCTTTAATTTTAGAGATTGAGTGCAAAACTGTGGTTCTATCCCTATTGAAGATTTTGCCTATTTCCTCACCATTTAAAGCAGTCTTTTCCTTAGTGAAATACATAGTCATTTGCCTCGCCAAAGTAACCTCCTCACCTCTATATTTGGACATCATTTGTCCATATTTAATCTGGTAGTAATTACATACTTTTTCGGCTATTTGAATCGCATACTCTTTTTGTTGTTCCTTGTCCATTCGTATTGTTTTTATATTTAAGTGTTTGTCTAATAAATCCTTTAATTGATTTATCTCTTGCTTTAATTTTTTGTTCTTATCTCGCAAAACCTCTATTTCAAGTTCTGCCATATAAGTTTTATGCACTTCTCTCATAGTAATTCAATTTCTTGTTTAATTTGATGCCAATAACTTAATTGATTAGCCCACATAGATTCAGTATCATCATAATAAATAGCCAATATCTCATCTACTAATATTAATGCACATTTTTTGGCTTTAACTTCATAATCACATTCTCGGCAACTAAATAACATAGATTCTACTAATTGTTTTGCTCGTTCTTTTGGTATCATATTAAAAATGTAAAAGGTTTATTGGTAACATAAAGTCCTCTGTTAATGTATATAGGTCAAGGATTAAGTAATGGTAGCTTTTAAGGATTCTACGTTGAACATCATTCATCCTTGCAATTTTGATTAGTAAGTCTTCTTCGCTAATCATTGTTCTTGTATCATCCAAACCTCGCCTCCATTCGGCTAAATCAGCCTCAAATAGATTTTGCCTTCCCTGTGCTTGTTTTAGCAATTCCAGTAGCATTGTTGCTCTTTTGTGCAACTTCAGTTGTTTCTCTTGATAGATTAGTTTGCTCATATTGTTTTAGGATTTTATAAACCAACTTACTAAGCGTTATGCCTTTGTTGTCGGCTTCGGTTTGCAGATTAGTCTTTATTTGGTTGGTTACTAATGTTGTTATTAGGGTTTTCATAGATTTCATTAATGCCTTTTGCTAAGTCTAAACAGGCTTGTACTGTTTCTCTTACATAGCCATCTTTAGGCATAGTTAATAATTTAGTTTCTAAAGTGTGGATATAAAGTTTAATTGGTGTCATACTAAATGTTTTGAAGGATTGCGGTAATTAAAAATGCCACGCATACAATAATAAATGCGTAAAGCGGTTTGATGCTTTCAGCTTTGTAGCGTTCGTTTGCTTTCTCCTGTGGAGTTTTTAGTCTGTTCATATTGGTTGTTTTGGTTTATAAAATTGTGCGTTTATTAGTCGCACCCCTAACTTATTTTATTTAATCAGAATGAACATAATCAAGTTCAATTCTTAATTTTTCAATTTGCTTTTGTACGTTTTCATAATTAAATTTACTTAATGGTAAACCCATATATGGTTCAATTTCATATCCCATACCTACCATTAATTCAAGCATCTTTGCTAATAATTTTTTCTTTTCTGTTGGTGTTAATTTTTTCATATTGGTTTGTTTTTGTTTACGAAATCAAAGATAGGGTAAAACCTTATAACTTTATCAAACAAAGCAAATATTTGTGATAAGCGGTAAAAAATAGGGGATGAATGGTAAAAATGGCATAAAAAACCCCGAAATAAGAATAAATCGGGGTTAAACCTAAGTTCTCCAATATGAATTGCAAATATATATAAAAAACCCCACCTTTTTAGGGGTGAGGAACTATGAACCAACAACTATTTAGAACCATCCTGTAATGGCACATCATTTGAATTATCAACCCTTCTGTAACCTTGTTGCCACAATATGTTACATAAAGTTACGCTTTTCTCTATAACCTCTTCTTCTGTATCATCTGGATTTTGGAGATGCCCAACCTCGTGTAGCAATATCTCCAGATGCTTTTTACCTTTTAGCCGTGAGTCAATATACACAATACCATCGCTTTCAGCAATGCCGTGTGCTTGTTCCCTACCGAGTTTTTTATGTATTACTTTAATTTTCATCTTTCATTAGTGCTAAATCTGGTCTGTCTATTTCTTTAAATATTAAAGTTTCGCCACCTCTTATCTTGCCTAATGTAATCTTAATCTCTTGTTCTAATTGGTGTATTTCTTGTAACTTAGAAACCAACCATTGCTCTTGTTGTAGTGCGTTCAATTTTGCGAAGTTTTTTGGGTATCTCATATTAGAATATTTTGTTTTTATAGATTCTTTTGTTTTGTACTGAATAATAACCCTCTACATCCTTTTCTAATATGGCAAACCCTTGTGAATAATTATCAACGTGCTTACAATATTCTACGTTTGGATGCATCAAATGTCCTGTGGTCCAGCAAGTAAATACTTCTTCATCAAATTGATTCTTGGTTGTGTAAGATTGTACTTGATGAACGTGAGAAGCTATTGCCGACTGCTTAACCCTATCATATAAGGTCTTAGCTGGGTTTACACCGCTTCCCCTTCTAAATGTTGTATCTCCGTGAATAATTGGTAGTTTGCCGAATTTAACGTGGTCTATGTTCTTAATAGGAATAATGTTAAAAGTATTTAGCATTAATATTTCCTCAATCTCAAACTTACCATTTAATCCTAATAACTCTGGTGCTTTGGTTCGCATATACCTTTCGTAACGAAACTCGTGGTTTGCATCTAAGTTATAATAAATAGGAATCAATGGAAAGGTTGCTCTTATAAATCCAAGCATCTCAATAATAGCTTCATATTCCTCATCAAACTTTCTTACACGAGGGTCTTTCTGGAAGTCGCTTAATTGGTAGAAATCAACCAAATCTCCATTAATAAATAATGAATCAATCTTTTGGTCCAGTAAGTATTTAAAACAAACATCAATCGCCTTTGGGTCGTGGAATGGCACTTGTAAGTCGCTTATGAATCCCATTTTCTTAATAGACAAAGGCAAAAAATAAACAACCTTCTCCTCAACCCAAGTAGGTGGTTGCACAAAGTGTGAACCTGTACGCTTAAAATCTTCTATGTATTGTGTGTTCTTACCTTTTGCTGCTCTATCCTCTCCGACTTTACCCCTGTAATAACGTATCAAGTATCTAACGTTTTCTTGATTGTCAAAGTGTGCAGATTGCTCCTTCATAATCAAAGAAGCTAAAGTGTTAGATGGCATCCATTGAGGATATTTGGCTAAATAGTCCAAGACTATCTGACCACTCATTGTTGTTTTGCTTCCACCCTTTTTTTTTGTTGTTGTCATAGGTTTATTTTAGGTTAGTGAATTTAGAATCAAATCTGCTTCTTCTTCTCGCCTTTTAACAAGTCCATCCAATCCAACATTTTCCCAGAGTCTTTTGCTTCTTTCTATCTGGTCAGCAATCCCTTCGTAATCAGCTTTAGCAACAAGGTCAACAATTGCCCTCATTTCTTTCCTTCTGTCGCCATCTAATTTATTGCCTCTATTGTAAATCATAGAAACCAAAGCACCTCTTGTGTCCTCATTTAACGTATCTAACTCTGGATATATTGCCTTTGTTAATGCATAATATTTAGGTAATGATTTATTAACGAAAACATCATAAGCAAAATTATATGGAATTCTAACTTGTAGAATTTCGCCTCTCATCATCGTTTTAACCGCTTCGCCTTTTATCCCTACCACTTTCCTTAACGCATTAATAAAGTTTAAATTTAAGCCATCCCAATCGCTAAAGAACTGCTTTTCCGTTACATAACCCAAATCATATCCAAGTCCAATTGTGCATCCGCTATCGCCTCCTGCCCAAATAGGCTTTTGGTAACGCTTCTCGTAAACGGCTCTGCCACCTACTTCGTGCTTAATAATCATCTCAATTGCTTTCTTGGAAATCATAACATTTGATTTATGAAGTAAACCAAACTTATTACCCAAAATACAAAGCCAATTACAAATGCTCTTTTTTCGTTGTTTTTCATTTGTTGGTAAATTTATCAATTGTTGTTAATCCAGCAAAAGCCATAGTCATATAAAAAACTAAATCCCCTAAATGGTCGCTTTTAGTAATAACAAACGTGGTAAATAAGCACAAAGCACCAATGGTCGCCAATACCCTTTTATGGCTCATTGACCCCATTTCATCACTAAACATAGAGATAATAAATTGCTTAAACTTCATATTAGAACTTTTTATAGTAACCGAAAGAATATCCGTTCATTGTAGCCGTTGCCGTATATAAGGTGTTTTTAGCCGTTTTAAAAGCAATTGAGCCACCAATACCAATTTGTCCGTTTGAGTGCTTTAAATCGC
>Ga0315908_10002978_pt1 | contig 12286 bp, 5 predicted proteins | sample LakEriMetagenome_12_FD_203520 | JGI IMG/M metagenome (GOLD analysis project Ga0315908, IMG submission 203520) | Freshwater fungal communities from buoy surface, Lake Erie, Ohio, United States - Buoy 4 MA124 | ecosystem: Environmental > Aquatic > Freshwater > Lake > Lake biofilm | place: USA...
AAAGCGGACAAATGGATCGTTTATGGACGTGGTGTACTTCACCTTTCGGTATTGATTGAAACAATGCGCCGTGAAGGATACGAACTACAAGTTGGTCAACCACAGGTAATCATCAAAGAAATTGATGGGAAGAAGTGCGAGCCAGTTGAAGAGTTAACAATCGACCTTCCAGAAGAATATAGTGGAACAGCTGTTGAGGCCGTGACGAAGCGTAAAGGTGAGATGACCAATATGGAGCCGAAAGGTGAGCGTATGATCATTCAATTCCAAATTCCTTCTCGTGGTATTATCGGTCTGCGTAACTACTTGTTGACTCAAACAGCAGGTGAGGCAATCATGACACACCGTTTCCTTGAATACCAACCGTACAAAGGAGATATTCCTGGACGTCAGAATGGTTCGCTTATTTCATTGGAACTTGGAACGTCAATTCCTTTCTCCATGAATAACCTGCAAGACCGTGGTAAGTTCTTCATTCACCCGAATGAGAACATCTATGAAGGACAGGTGATTGGTGAAAATTCACGTGCAGGTGACCTTTGTGTGAATGTTACGAAAACAAAGAAATTGACCAACATGCGATCTTCGGGTGCAGATGACAAAGTACGTCTTGCTCCACCTAAAGTATTTAGCTTGGAAGAATGCCTAGAGTATATTCAGTCGGATGAGTACGTTGAGGTTACACCTGAAAGCCTTCGAATTCGAAAAATTCTTTTGAAAGAAACTGATCGCAAACGATCTGGAAAATAAGAGTATAAAATTCTCCTTTGTTCGAAATCTGTTCATAACCTTTTTTCGTAACAAAGGAGAATCCTATCGTTTTTTGTCTACCTTTAGTTGACAACAGTGCCTATGTTCGACGATGAAGATGAATATTTCGAGACGAATCTAAACGAGGACCTCGAAAAGTTTGAAGCCCATTTGAAAGGAGCATCCATTGCTTTTATGGATAGTGATCGTTTGGAAGCTTTGGTTGATCATTATTTGATTAATGGCCAATACTCCAAAGCGAAGTCTTGCGCTGAGCATGCGATATCCCAATTTTCATTCAATCTTGTGTTTTACTTACGTCGCGCCCAAGCTATGTCAGCGATGGGACAGTTGAAGGAAGCATTAAAGTTACTGAGTCAAATCGAAAAATGGGAAACCCCTTCTTGCGAGTTCTTGTTGACGAAAGCGTCTATCTTTAGTCAATTACGCGATACGAAAAATGCCATTCGTTACTTTAAAGAAGCATTAGTGCTTTCAGAAGAAGAAGACCGTGATGAGATTTATTTGGATCTTGCTATGGAATTCGAAAACGCTGGAGATTACAAGAATGCTGTAAAAGTGCTTCGTGAAGCTATACAAAGCAATCCGCACAATGAAGGTGCCATTTATGAAATCGCCTTTTGCTACGATCAATTGGGTGAATATAAGAGCGCAATCAAATGCTATTCTGATTTTATCGATGAGAATCCATATTCCTTTACAGCATGGTATAACCTCGGAAATACCTATTCAAAACTTGAAGATTTTGAAAAAGCGGTTTGGGCTTACGATTACTGTATTCTCATCAATGAGGAATTTGGTCCAGTGTATTTCAATTTGGGCAATGCATACCTTTCTCAAGAGAAATATACCTTGGCCATTGAGGCGTTTCATAAGTGCATGGAAGTCGATGGTGATGACCCAATGGCTTTGTGCTACATCGGTGAAGCGCACGAACAATTGAATGAACTTGCCCTAGCAAAACATTTCTACAAGAGAAGTCTTGAACTTGCTCCCTTGTTGCCTGACGCATGGTTGGGATTGGGGATTATCGAGGATCTCGACGGAAATACCAAGGAAGCACTTGTTCTTATTCACAAGGCCGCAGAACTTGACCCTGAAAATGCAGGAATTTACCACGTTCTCGCTGGTGCCTATGAGAAATTAGACAATATCGTCGAGGCAGAGGAATATTATCGCTTGTCCTTAACGCTCGATCCCACAGACGGAGAATGTGTGACAGGAATTGTTAAATTGTTGGCTGAGCGTTCGTTCGTTGAAGCATTGGCTTTCGTTCGCAATTTTATCGAACACAACACTGTATTTACAGCAAGATTGATGGAGGTGTATGTCCTGTATAAAATGGGTAAATTCAAGGAATCAATCGCGCTCTTCCAAGGATGCGTAATGACCGATAAATCGGCATCTCGAGAGATTTTTGACATTGAACCAGACTTATTGAATAGTACAGAATTTGTACTTTTGTGCGAAGAATAATTAGACTATGAATTTCAAATTACCATACATTCCTGAACGCAGCGCGAAACCACGGGAAAAAGGAGTAACAATGATGATGGATAAAGGTTTGAGCCTTAATGAGGTGGAAAACTTTATACAAGCATCAGGACACCTAACAGACATCGTTAAATTCGGATTCGGAACAGCGTATGTTACGAACGACCTTAAAGCGAAATTGAAAATGTATCGCGAAGCAGGTATTCGTCCATACTTCGGAGGTACTTTATTTGAAGCATTCTATGCGCGCGGCAAATTCAATGATTACCTGAAAGTCTTGGATCAATATGATTTGGATCTTGCAGAAATTTCTGATGGCTCAATCATCATTCCTCACGATGAAAAGTGTGAGTTGATTCGAAAAATTGCCAAAGATCGAACGGTAATGTCGGAAGTTGGATCAAAAGATTCAGGGATTATCATTTCTCCTGCAAAGTGGATTAAAATGATGAAAACAGAACTTGAAGCGGGAAGCTGGAAGGTGATCGCTGAAGGTCGTGAGGCCGGAAATGTGGGGGTTTTTCGTCCAAATGGCACTGCTCATACGTTTTTGATTAATCGCATCATTGCCAATGTTGCTCCAGAGAAAATTCTTTGGGAGGCTCCACAGAAAAATCAACAAGTGTGGTTCATTAAACTTTTCGGTGCTGAAGTCAACCTTGGAAATATTGGCCCTAATGAGATGATTCCTTTGGAATGCTTGCGTCTTGGACTTCGCGGCGATACGTTCTTCGACTTCTTACCTGAAGACTATGCAGCGCGCCTAAAACAAGTGAATGATGACGACGCTGTCGAAGATGACAACGAAGAGTGATTCAATACTTCAAAAAATAAGTGAATTTTCCGGTCATTCATCGGGTATCTACTCCTTGTTTGTGCATGATGAAAAAATATATTCTGCCTCTGCAGATGGATTTATTGCGCGATGGAATACGGAAACTGGTCTGCAAGATAAGTTTGCCATCAACATTGGTAAACCAGTGTATGCTTTAATTATTTCTGGGAACTTTTTATGGGCTGGAACCAATGCGGGTGACATCTATGTCTTCGACTTGGAAAAACGTATCGAAATAAAACATTTCGTTCAACACCTCACGGCAATCTTTATCTTACTTGTAAATCCTCTCAAAAATGTCGTGTACTCGGCAGATGCAGAGGGGAATATTGCCGTTTGGGATCGCCTTACATTCGATTTAAAGTTGTTTATACCGCTTGGTTGTGGAAAAATCAGAAGAATGTCTGTGTCTTCAGAAGGTGACTTTTTGACAATTGGAGGTCAAGATGGATACATCCGGGTATTTGAAACCCAATACTATAATGAAATTTCATCTTTCTACGCGCATCAAGATGGGGTGAGTGCAATCATGTTTCATCCGAATAAAAAGAATGAACTGTATTCAGGCGGAAAAGATGCCATCATTCGCTTGTGGGATTGGCAATCGGGCAGTTGCATGAAAGAAATACCTGCTCATAATTTTGTGGTCTACGATTTAATTTATCTGCCTGATTTTAATTATGTCTTATCTGCAAGTAGAGATAAAACCGTGAAGATTTGGACTGAGGACTTGGAATTTATTGAACGAATTGATCAACGTTCAGGCGGACATCGTCATTCTGTAAATTCCATAGCGATATTCTGTGATAATCAATTTATAAGTGCTTCAGACGATAAAAGAATCATATCCTGGCGAATTTTAAAGGAGGAGGTTTAATTGATTTAGCGTATTTTTACACTAGTCGGAAATGAAGAACTCCTTCCTTTTTAACTCTACCTATTTAATTCTTTATATTTTTTGAATAATGAATAAAATACTTCTGCTGCTAATCGTTCTTTGTGCTTCAAAATCAGTGAGTTCACAAATTAAAATCAATGAAGCATCCAATGTGAATGGTACAACGCTCGTGTTGCCAGACCAAAGTTCTCCAGATTGGATTGAATTGTATAATCCTGGAACGACAGCGATTAATTTGGAAGGTTATACCTTAACTGATGATTTTTCGGAACCGATTAAATGGGTGTTTCCAGCAGTGTCAGTCAATGCAGGTGGATTTTTAACGGTACATGCCACTGGAATTTCTAAAACAGAAGTCATCAACCATTGGGAAACAGCTGTATGGGCAAATCAAACATGGCAATATTTAATTCCGAGTGGATCAATCTCAAACGATTGGAAAAATGTCCCTTTTACTGCAACGGGTTGGTCATCGGGACAGATGGGTATTGGCTACGGAGATGGGGATGATGTGACGAACTTGCCTGCGCCAACAACTACTGCTTATGCGCGCATTGAATTTAACATATCAGATACTTCGAAAATCGCTTCTGCTTTATTGGATTTGGATTTTGATGATGGATTTGTAGCTTACATCAATGGCATCGAGGTAGCTCGCGTTGGTCTGTCAGGAAACCCTCCAGCTTGGAATGACTTGGCAGCAGACCATGAAGCAACACTTTACCAAGGTGGAGCCCTGACATCCTTTACCTTATCGAAACAGTTGTTAAGTCAAGTACTGAAAAATGGAAACAATGTACTGGCGTTTGAAGTGCACAACTCATCAACGACATCCTCAGACATGTCACTTCTTTCGTTTTTGACCTTTGGATTTAAAGATGGTCAACAGTATTATGCAGGAACAACACATTCTTCTTTTCTGTATTCGGGAGTCTCTGAAGGTTTAAGTACGAATTTCTCGATCGGAACTATGGGAGAGTCGATTTATGTGTTTAACCCATCTGGCTATTTGGTAGATTCATTGTATGTACCACTCATGCAACCTGATATGTCCGTGGGTAAATTTACAGATGGACTTGATCCTGCGCGAATCTTTACCACGCCAACACCAAATCAATCAAATAACTTCTCAACCAACTATGCTGGATTTGAAATTGCACCAACCATCGGAACCACCGGTGGGATGTTCACATCGACGCAATATGTCACTGTTCAAAATAACTCAACAACAGGAGGAGTAGTGCGATTCACAACCAATGGATTGGACCCTGAAACAACATCACCACAGTACACTGGACCATTAACACTTTCAAGTAATTGTGTGTTGAAGGTACGTTGTTTTTCATCGGATCCAGAGTTGCTTCCAAGTACCATGGATGCTGAAACCTTTTTGTTTTCGGTTGATCATACCTTGCCTGTAATCTCTTTATCTACAAATCCTTCAAATTTATATGGTGCTACAGGTATTTTTGATAATTACAATACAGACTGGAGAAAACCATGTATCATCGAATACTTTGATGCTGATGGCGTGAAACAATTCGAGACGCGTGCTTCGGTGAAGCCAGATGGTGGAGCAGGTGGTAGCCGTTCAAATCCACAGCACAGTGTGACTGTTGAACCAGGAAATTCGCTCTATGGAACGGGAAATTCAGTTCAATATCCGCTTATTCCGGAAAAAGGATACATTCAAGAGTACGATGCATTCTATCTAAGAAATGGAAGTAATTTCTGGAACAATTATCCGCAAAAAGACGCAACATTCATGCGTATGATGCGCAATAGTCATGTGAATTCCCAAGCGTATTCTCCGGTTGTCGTTTATGTGAATGGTGAGTATTTCGGTGTGTATGAATTGCGTGAGAAGGCCAATAAGCATTACTTTGAATCGAATTATGGGAACAATCCAGATAATATAGATTTGCTATCCGTAAGTTATTTCTATGGCGCAGGAATTTTAAGAACAGTTCAAGGATCTGATACTGGATTTTACAACATGCGCAATTTCGTGTCTACCTACGATCCAACGTCTCCAGACTACTTTGAAAATTGTCACCAGAAGATTGATTTGTACTCATTCGTAGACTACATGGCAGCGGAGAACTGGTTTGCCAACGTCGATTGGATTTATAACAACATGAAAATTTTCAGAACGCAGTCTACCGATAACAAATGGCGTTTTAACCTTCAAGATATGGAGCTTGGTCTGGGAGGCTGGACTGATTTCTCAACCAACATTTTTGATTTCCTGCGCTACAACAATCAACCAAATCCTTATTGGGACATATACAATGGATTGCTACAAAATACCAAGTTTAAAAACTACTTTGTGAACCGTTACGCGGATTTGATGAACTCTACTTTTCAGCACGATACCTACACGCCAATCGTCGATGAAATGTATGAGCAGCTGATTCCAGAAATGCCTCAACAGTTCGAACGTTGGACGGGTGATCCTGTCGGAGGAATGGCAACGTATGCAGGGACATATACCAATTTAATCTATCAATTCGACAACCGAAATGCAGTGGTACGCAATCAGATCATTTCTGAATTTGGATTGCAAGAGCAGGTCTATGTAAAAGTGGATGTCGAACCAGCAGGCGCAGGATACATCAAAATCTCCACTCTTACTCCAGAGGATTTACCTTGGACAGGAATTTACTTTGATGGTGTTCCAGTAAAAATTACTGCAGTTGCTAATCCAGGTTTTACATTCACGGGATGGGATCCAAATGGAATTATCCCAACAGGGAACCTTTCTGATCTTAGCGTTGAATACAATATCCCTAACGATGCGATTTTCAGAGCGTTGTTTAATGGAACTCCAGCACCAACCGAATTGACCATTTCAGAGATTCATTACAACCCTGACGCGTCTGTTGATGGTGGAAATTGGATTGAGTTGCACAACTTCGGAACAGGAGATATTCCTTTGACAGGCTGGAGTGTGAAGTCGAAGAACTTCTATGACAAGTATGAGTTTGAAGATGGAACAACTTTACCTGCAGGAGGATATCTGGTAGTTTGTCAAGATACCAACTTATTCAAAGCAGTTTATCCAAATGTTACTAATTACACTGGAGCAACAGGATTTTCATGGAGCAATAAACAGGATTCTATTCAAATTTATGGACAATATGGACAATTGGTGCTGAGCACTGTTTACCGCGATGAGGCTCCCTTCCCACGTTGTGCGGATGGTTACGGAAGAACATTAGAAAACAGTCATACAAGCAATGCTGTCCTTGATTCTGCGACATGGTTTTGCGGATGTATTGGTGGTTCTCCTGGTGTTGCGTATTCTCCATGCGACGAGCCAGTTGCCTTTACTGAAATCAACTACAATTCGATCGCTGCAAGTTACAATGCAGGGGATTGGATTGAAATCAAGAACAACACTAGCGCTGCCATCGATTTGACAGGCTATGTGTTCAAAGATTCCAAAAACGATCATGTGTACGATTTCCCAAGCATGACATTGGCACCAAACGCGTATTATGTCATTAGCAACGATTTGCTTTTATTCGGCAATCGACACCCTGAAGTGCAAAATGTTTCAGGACCATTTGCATTCTCCTTGGGAGGAACCGATGCTTTACGCTTGTACGATGCCAATGGAATAATCATCGGAAGTGTAGTTTACGATCAAACGACTCCTTGGCCTACAAGTCCAGCTGTTGAAGATTATACGCTTGAATATACCGACAGTGGCTATTACATCAATCCAAACGTACCGACATCTTGGTTTGCGGGTTGTCTTGGTGGTTCTCCGGGACGTGCATTCACACCATGTAATCAAGTATCTTTTGATGGAAATGCGATTCTGTATCCGAATCCAACCAACTCAACCATCAATGTGGCGTTTGACAACTCTAACAATTCGAGTGGGAAGACGACTCTCCAAGTATTTGATACGCGAGGGCGTTTGGTGTACGATTTAACGGCTTCTTCCACTGAGCCTGTTGTTGAGGTAGAAATTGACGCGACACAGCTTGGAAATGGCATGTATTACCTTCGGATCACCCAAGCAGAGATTTTGGAGCAGTTGCCGTTTGTGAAGTTCTAATTTCATCTAGCCGTGGTTTTTCAGCCTGGCTTGAGGGATAAATTTGTTAAACTTGACCCGAAGTATGCAATATTTTACAACAACAGAGGGGTTACTAAGAAGAAATTAGGTGACTATGAAGGTGCTTGTTCAGATTGGAGTAAAGCAGGTGAGTTAGGAGATGGTGATGCTTATCAATTAATAAGAGAGTATTGCAATAGCAATTAACTGATCAAATGGTTAGCAAAAACAACAAATTGAACGGGCTTTGATAGGCTGAAAACAGTAACAAATATTATTTATTAAATTTACAGGAGGCAGAGTCAACATTCTAAAATAGAATACAAATTAGATGAAACACACACTTGTAATTTCTTTTTTTCTATTTACTTTTTCAAGTTGTGGCAAACCCTTTAATTCTTTGGTTCCCGTTGATGAAGTAAACGAAATTCTTCTTTGGTTTCTTTTGGTAGGTAGTATTATTGCGTTGTGGCGTGCATTTTTTAAAGACCCATTCAAAGAAGACCATGCGACATTTGCTGATTTTGAAGGCTCCAATGATTTTCCATTAAGCTTTACATTAATTAAGTTTGGAATTAAATGTATTTGGGAGGGTTGTAAAGCAATTTTAGGATTTTTAGTGGCATTTTTTGTAATTGGCTCTCTTTACGGTATGGGTATTGGTGTTGTAATTATAGGTTTGATTTATTTGTTCAGATTGTTTTTCACCAATTAAATTGTACCTTATTTGTACCTTATTTGTACCTTGAAACCCTTTTTGTTTTTATAAATCCCCCATCAATAAAGGGTTTCAGCAATTTAGTTACTTTTTGTATTTGGAAGTAAGCCCAGTGTTTCGAGTTTTTCGTTTGCGTATGACTATGAATTTACAACCATTTTATTGGTTTGATCTTGGCAATGTTTAGCCTTTTAACAGAAATAAATCCCTTTAAAACTTAATAATTAGTGTTCATTCACTACCTCAACACGGTCACATGTCCATGCTTGACATACTTCTCAGCACCATCTGTAGAAATGAATAGCTCCCATGTATACACACCATCCTGTACAGGAATATTACCATAGAAACCAGCCCATCCAATAGCTTGGTCATAAGACTCAAACACTATTTCTCCCCAACGATTGTAGATACTCAAATGGTACTCTTTAACAAGAGATGTAAGTACTGGTTTGAACACATTATTGTAATCGTCGCCATCCGGAGTAAAGGCGTTAGGAACATACAAAATCAAGTCGTTGTCAAATGGAATGATGAGTAGGGCAGTGTCTGTACATCCATTTTGTGCCGTTGCCAACAAACTAACCGAGTAAGCATCTTCTTGGTACATTGGGAAGGTGTGGAATCCTGGTTGGAAATAGAAATCACCTTGACCAATATCACTCAAGTTCCAATAGTAACTAACAGCACCACTCGATGTGTTGGTAATGACTGTCGTGGGATTAGAGGTGTCGAGTTGTGCAGGATCCGCAGAAATACCTGCCACTGGGGATTGCAACACACAAATAAGATCGTTGGCAGTCAAACTATTGGTACATCCAATTGCGGAAGTGATGGTCAATGTCACATCTTGGCATCCTGCGTCTGGATACGTGTAGTATGTGTTACAACCATTCAAGATTGTTCCATCTCCCGTTCCCCAAACACATGAGAATTGCTCTGTAGAGGTATTTTCAAAATCAACGGTCAACGGATTACAGCCGATGGTGTCGCTCACACTAAATGACACCTGCAATTGGGCTGGCTCATTTAAGAAGTAGGTGGTGTTGAAAACACAGTTGTTCGCATCGGTAACGGTAAGTCCATAATTGCCCGTCGGAATACTTCCATTAACTGCATTAGTAATGCCATTGCTCCAAGCATAGGCATAAGGCTGTGTACCACCTGTTGGTGTAGCGGTAAGTTGTCCATCGGTATATCCAAAACAAAGTGGTTGAATTTCAGCGATGGTAGCAGCGAGTACTTGTGGTTGAGTGATCGTGAAGGTAAAGTTTTCACTGCAGTTGTTTTGATCAGTTACCGTCAAGGTATAAATGCTACTTGTGAGCCCTGCTATATCTTCAGAAGTCAAATTATTGCTCCAAGTGTAGCTGAATGCTCCAGTTCCTCCAGTAGTGCTAATGTCAATAGAACCATCAGATCCTCCGAAACAGCTGACATTTTGCAGTGATGTTAGTTGAGTTTGAATTTGCGTCGGTTCGGTAATGACAAGTGCTGCGTTTGCTGTACAGTTGTTGTCATCTGTTACCGTAAGTTGATAGTTACCTGAAGTAAGTCCTCCGATGTCTTCGAGAACTGAACCATTGTTCCACGCGTAGCTGTATGGTGTTGTACCGCCTGTAATTGAGGCATCAACAGCTCCCGATGTTCCTGCGAAACAAATGTTATTGATTCCAGTTAATGTTACAGCAAGTGGTGCGGCAGGTTGGGTAACGGTCGCCGTGGCAGTTGTTATACAGCTATTTGCATCAGTCACCGTAACGGTATAAGTACCTGCAGTTAAATTTGGAGCGTTTGCTCCACTTCCTCCCGAACTCCAAGCATAGGAATACGGCGCGACACCTCCTGTAACGATGGAACTACATATTCCTGTTGCATTGCCAAAGCACAATACATCTGTGACTTGAATCTGCGCCGCCAAAACAGTTGGTTGAGTCAATGTGATAGTTGAGGTTGATTGACAGCCATTGAAATCAGTGATGGTACATGAATAGGTGCCAATCGGTAGATTTGAGATTGATGAACCCGTTTGTCCATTGGACCATAGAAAAGAATAGGCTAAAGTACCACCAACACCAGCAATCGTTAAGCTTCCATTGCTTCCTCCAAAACAACTGATGTTTGTAGGAGTGATTGAAGAGGTTAATACGGTTGGTTGTGTAATGGTTGAACTTAAATTAGCCAGGCAACCGTTTGCATCCGTAACTTGAACCGTGTATGTTCCTGCAGTGAGTGACGAAATGTCTTGAGTTACTGGTCCATTGGACCATGAATAAGTGTAACCAGAGGTTCCTCCTGTAACAGTTAAATCGACAGAACCATTGGTACCATTAAAACAAGATACATTCTGACTAGATTGACTTAAGTTAAGTGCTTGCAATGGTTCCGTAATCGTTGCAGTCAATGTCGCGACACATCCATTGGCGTCGGTTGCAGTTGCAGTGTATGAACCTGCGATTAGTGTCTGAATATCCTGTGTTAATGGACCATTTGACCAACTATAACTAGGGATTCCAGTTCCTCCCGAAAAACTTAAATCAATACTTCCGTTGTTCCCACCGAAACACGAAACGTTTTGATGTGTTTCTGAAAGTGTTAGTGCTTGAGCAGGTTGTGTCAGTGTTGTACTTTGACTGACCACGCATCCTTGATTATCTGTGATTTGCAAGGAATAAGTTCCAGCGACTAGCGCCTGAATATTTTGTGTTGTTGCACCTGTGTTCCATAAGTAGGAATAGCCTGGAACTCCACCTGAAACGAGTGATGAAATAGCTCCTGTGGCATTGCCAAAACAAAGAATGTTGGTGTTTGTGAATCCAATAGAAATAGGAGTGGCAGGTTCGGAAACAATGGTGCTAATGAAAGCACCACATCCAAATAGATCCAGAACATTTACAACGTATGTTCCGGCCGATAGGTTGCTAATGTCTTGGGTATTTGCTCCAGTGTCCCATGAATACGTATATCCCGGGTTACCACCATTCACAGTTAGATCAATCGAACCATTGGAACCCGAAAAGCAAGAAACTGGGCTAGGTGTTGAATTCAGGGAAATAGTATTTGTCGGATCCTGAATTTCAATAGTCAGCGTTGAAGTGCATCCAACTGCATCTGTCACAGTAACTGTATAAAATGCCGTTTGTAGGTTGCTCAAATCTTCAGTTGTTAGTCCATTGTTCCATGAATAAATGTACGGTACTGTTCCCCCAGTTACACTTAAATCTATCGAGCCAGTAACTCCATTTACACATAATGCATCTTGGTGCGTTTCTGTCAAGGTTAGAGGCGCAATCGGTTGAGAAACAAATTGAGTTAATGGGAAGGTGCAGCCATTCGCATCCGTGATTGTTACAGTATAATTTCCACTCGCAATGGCTGTGAGGTCTTCGGAGCTTGGTCCACTATTCCATGAAAACACATAGGGTAAAGTACCGCCTGCTGGGGTAAGGTTGATTGCACCTGTACTTTGTCCGAAACAGTTCACATTGGTCGTAGTTGCTG
>Ga0315908_10002982_pt1 | contig 12276 bp, 8 predicted proteins | sample LakEriMetagenome_12_FD_203520 | JGI IMG/M metagenome (GOLD analysis project Ga0315908, IMG submission 203520) | Freshwater fungal communities from buoy surface, Lake Erie, Ohio, United States - Buoy 4 MA124 | ecosystem: Environmental > Aquatic > Freshwater > Lake > Lake biofilm | place: USA...
ACTTAAAAATTTCTATGGTTTACTAAATTTACAGCTTAATTATTTAATTATAATATTATATAAAATTTATAAATTAATATTATAAGAAAAATAATAAATTTAAATTTTTTTACTTTTCTTATTTTATTGCCTTTTTTAATTCATACTTATATAAATTTCTTTAATGATGAAGTGATTCCAATTCAGATGCCATCATTTTTTCCTCTTTAATTAAAATTGATAAACTTAAATTCATTTTTTCTTTTTAATATTCATAATCTTCTTAACTTTAATTTATTTCTTTTTTATATTTTTAAATTTATTTTTTCTAGTTTTCTATTTTTTAAATTATTTATTTTAAATTTTATTATGCTTAAACTATTTCTGGACCGTCTTCCCAAGTATTTTCCATTATAATATTATTTTATATTTTTTTAGAAAATTTACCGTATTTATTTTTCATATTATTCAATTTTTCTTTATTGTTTTATCTTTATTTCTCTGCATTTTATAATAAATATTTTATTAAAGATTATTTAGCTAAAGATTAACAAATACTAAATTTATTTTAGATATCAGATAATTCAGTTTCCTTAATTTTTAAATCATTTTATTATCTATCTAAAATAAAAGTGTTTTCCCTTAATTATCAATATTAATTTCTTATTTTAATTAATTTACAAATATATAAATAATTTAATAATTTAAAATTAAGATAATTTCAAATTAAATTTTCTTTGAATAGAATAGATTAAATGATTTATAATATTCATAAAGTTTAATTCATAATAATTTTAAATTTCATTTTTGCTAATTTCTTAAATGATAATCTTCAAAATGATAAATGTCAAATTTATTTCATAATAATTTTATTCATTTTTCTAAGTTAAATGTTTTTAAATAATAAATTCTGATAAATTTCGATATTTTATTAAATTATTATTAATTAAAATATGATTATAAATTTATGATATTAGTAATTTTTTTATCATTTTAATATATATTTCTTTATTTTATATTAAAAAATAAATTAAAATTTTTAAAGCTAATTGAAAACATTCCTTATCCGTTTATTATATTACAAGTTTACATCCCATTTCTTCTTCATTAAATTCTATTATTTTATTAAAAATATCTCATTCAATTAATTAGTTTGGTATATTAATTATTAAAACCTTTCTTATTATTAGCTCAATAAAAAAAGAAACTCTAAACATTCGTAGAAATCCTAAATAATTTAATCAGTTGTTTCTTTATTTTAATTGAATGATTTTATAATCTGCATTGATTACATAAGTTCTTCAATAAATTATTTTAAAAAGATTTAATTATTATACAGAATTTCATTTTTTTACTGTCTTACTATTAGCCATTAAAATATTTAATTTTTTATTTTATTTATTTTATCTTAATTTAGTTAGTTTTTTCTTAAAGTCTATTATTCTTATAATTTTCTTAATTTTGTTAATAACTCTTTTTGTATTTTGTGAATAACATTTAATTTTTTGATAATTTTGATCAAAAGATATTTTAAATAGTTAAAATATAAAATAAGCAATATAATTATTTTCAATGATAAATTAATTAATATATTAATTTTAAAAAAGAAAAGATAAAATTATTTATGGAATAAATTATAAAAAGTATAAGGAAAATAAAAATTCAGAAATATAAGAGAAAAGGAAAAATAACTTGAGTAGAGTATGTAATCCATAAAAACAGAGTACATAAAGATAACTACATCAGAAAAAAGGACAATTATATTAATTAATATAACAAAACAATAAATTTTAGAAGAAGTATTTAGATACAATTAAAAATTTATTCCAACATTAATGATTTATAATTTCTAAGCTATAAACATTAATTAAAAACTACAAAAATTTTAAAATATTATAAGTATGTTATACTTTTATTTATCGATGATATTTTTATGAAATTATCAACTCTAATGACTATAAGTTTAAATATAACTCTCATGCAAATATTCATTATATTTAAGATAAGATAAAAATAATAAATATAGGTTTTATATATTATTAAATCATTATAATTATTTTAAATACTGTGATTTATAATAATATATAATGACTTAATTAACACTAAAAATTTCTTTTTCATAATAATTTTCATCTTATTATTTTTAATTTAAATTTTAAAAATTATATAATATTATATTATTATTAATATATTCATTCTATTCTTTTAATTTAATACTATTATCATAATAAAATAATAATATTTACTTTTATTAAATAATTATCCTATTTTATTTTTCTTACTTTTGAATTTCTTTTTAATCAATAATCATTTATTATTATTAAATTTAAATATTAATTTCATTAAATTTTCATTTTTAATATTTTATTTTTTAAAACTATATATAATGATTTTCCAAGTTATTCTGTTCTTGATTAATTTACGTAATATCATTTATATCTTACAAAAACTTTTTATTAATATTAATACTAAGAATTTTAAAAACAATTAAATATTTTCAATAAATATTAATTGAACTTATTATAAAATAATTTACTTTTATCATATTTTCTTTGTGCTCCTAAGTGTTTTAAGTAAATTTGCTCATATTATTATCATTTTCGAAATGCTAAATTAATATTTGTTACTAAATTTATTGGAGACTTTTTTCAATATTTATAATTTTTTTATCCAATTAAATTTAAAAAGTTATTATTTAATCTTCATTTTTTTAACTTTAATTTTACATTAAAATTTATAATTCATATTATAAAATTATCAGTTCCTACTAAAGATTATCATTATTTTTTATTAATTAGTTTATTTCGTTATTTTTTAATTTAATTTATTTTTAAATAATTTGATTTTAATTACAACCCATTAATATAATTAATATTTTTTACTAATATAAATTTATATTTTTTATAAATAATTAGATTATTTAATAATTTAAAAATAATGAAAATAAAAGTTTTTTATAACCTTTTTTTTTTAATTTTAACAAATCTTTATTTTAATAAAATAAGAATAAAAAATATTAATAAGGAAATTTTAATCTTTTATAAATATATAATCATTAAAAGTAAAAAATTTAATTAGTATCATTATTCCTATAAATTTTAATTTTAAAATAAAATCAATTTTTGATGTTAATGTATATTTAATATAAAAAGTAATTATTAATATCGACAGAATTTTTAATTTTTATAATTTAATATATAAACTTTTTAAATTGAAAATTTATAAATTTTTAATTAAATTTAATTATAAAATTAATGAATAACTATTAGAATCATTTTAATATTTATAATTTATTGTCTTTTATTGTATAATATGGACAAATTAATTCCTTTTTCCGGGATATTTATAATTAATTACATAATTAAATTATAGAATGGTGTTACGATTTATTAAAATGTACATAAAAGGTTAAATTTTAAATTTTTATTGTCATAAAATTAAAGATAAATGTTAAATTTAAAAAAATTTATAATTTAGTGAATGCTAATTTAAATAAATATGTTTAAATTTGTATAATTTTTTTATTTATTTAAAATTAATAATATTGAATATTTTATTTAAACTATTTTAATATAAGATTATTATAGATCAATATTTTGAGTAATACATAATGAATAATTATAAAGAAAATGAAGAAAATTTCTAAATAAATAAAAAAAAAGAAGATTAAAGATTATTGGGTCATCCAATTGGATTATTTATTTTGTTTTTTATGGAAATGTGGGAGAGATTCAGTTTTTATGGAATGAAAGCAATTTTAGTACTTTATTTGATAAAAAAACATAATGAAACAATAAATCCAGGACTTGGATGGAGTGAAAAAGAAGCTTTAAGTTTATATGGATGGTATAATATGTTTGTTTATTTTTCAGGATTATTAGGAGGATATATTGGAGATTTAAAAAGTTTTGGACAATTAAACACTATTAAACTAGGTTGTTTTATTTAAATGACAGGACATTTTTTATTAATAATTAAAAATATCTCTGCTTTTTATTTTGGTTTAACATTTATTATTATTGGTTGTGGAATGCTCAAACCAAATATTAGCACAATTGTAGGTAGACTATATGATTAAAATGATAAATTAAGAGATTAAGGATTTACTATTTTTTATATTGGGATTAATATGGGGGCTTTTTTTGCTTCTATTATTGTCGGATATGTTGGAGAATAAATTAATTGGAATTTAGGATTTGGACTTGCTGCAATCGGAATGCTTGTAGCTCAAATTACTTTTTATTTTGGATAAAAATACATTCATCTTGTTGAATGTAACAATACTGATTAGGCTAATAAATATTAATAAGAAGATTATGATGAATTAACTAACATAGAGAAAGACAGAATAAAACTTATAATATTAGTATACATTATATCAATAATATTTTGGGGGGCGTTTGAACAAGGAGGAGGTTTGATTTCAATATTCATTTCATAAAAAACAGACAAAAAAATATTAAAATTCGAGATTCCTACATCCTGGTTCCAAGCCCTGAACCCATTATTTATAATAATATTAGGAAAACATGTCAGCTCATTCTGGCTTGGACTAAAAAAGAACTACTCTGATATATACAAGATGGGAATGGGTGTACTGTTGACGGGCACAGGATTCATCTTCATGATAATAGCGAATATTTAATACAACTTGGTGGGACACAACTCAATGGTGTGGATCATATTAACTTTCTTGCTTCACACAGTCGGAGAATTATGTTTTTCGCCTGTTGTCTTGTCCTTTATTACTCGTATGAGTCCATAAAAGTATTAGTCTAAGTTTATGGGACTCTATTTTGCCATGACTGGCTTTGGAGGTAAGTTGGCTGGTTATTTGGGAGAAGTTAGTTCAGCTTGGGGAACCAATTATGTTTTTATTATTATCACTCTTTTTACTTACTTTCTCGCATTTCTAATGTTCTGCTTTGAAAATACTTTGCTTAAGTATATGCATTAGGATTATCATTAAGATTCACATTATTAGGAATTAAATGGTTGATATTATATTCTATTTATTTTTCTAATTATATTATTCTTTAATTATTAAGTATTCATAAAAATGGTTTGTCTTTTACATCTCTGTTCGTAAGAGTTATATTGGTTTTGAATTTTAGTTTATTCCTTTCATTTTCAAGATCTTAGATTTTATTTTCTTCATTCTGTAAATTTCCATCTTTATTCTCAACTTTTTTAAGTATTTCTGAATCATTTTATTATATAATCTGCTTATTCATATCGAGTTAGAAATTACTTTGATAATAAATAAACAATACTTTAAAGAATAAACTATAGTAGCGCATTAGAATATATCTAATAATAATTCCAATTAGTTTTCTTATCCTTAGTTTTCTTCTTTAATCTATGTAAAAGGAATATTAGCAAATCCTAGAATTTCCTAACTTTAAGCATGTCTAATAAGAATATCCATATCTTCATCAATATATGAATGAATTTTAATAAATTATTAGATTTCTATGGACTGATCTTTAGTATTTTAAGATGATAAATAATTAAATTGATTACTACAAGCTCTATTATTAGCAACAAAACATTCTATTATAAAACCATGTTCATTCGTAAGAATTATCTTAGGATTTATATTTTGCAACCTTAACAACTTAATCTCAATTTAGTTTTATTTCATGGATTAATATTAATATAATATAAAAGTTATACAATAAATATTAATAATCTAAATAATAAAATAATAATAATATAAGAATATGTTCATTATTTAAATTGAGATTAATCAATATAAAAAGTTTAATGGCCTTTAGGAGGTTCAAAACCACAAATCTTTTGTAAGTTTGCTCTAACAATATAACTAGAAAGAATATAGATATAAATATGACAGCACTCAGAAATGTCATTACCGATTAGTCCTAAAAGAAAATAAATGAATTTTTAGTACCTCTATGAGTAATGCCTTGTAATAAGGAAAAGGGCTCAAAGGGTAATTTGGCCACTACAATTCCTTGGAAAACAGTATTTAGACCTTAATAATAATTATGATAATTATAAATATTAAATTTTTATTAAATTAAAAATAATTTAGATATTAAAATCAATAATAACATTGATAATATAATACTGGAAATAAATATTAGCATGAAAAAACCTACAATAAGAGTGGACATTAACCTATAACTGCTCATTTCTTGATTTACTTTTTTGTATTGATTTTCTAGCTGATTGTTCTTTTTTTCCTGTTGTTTCTACCTTGCTTTACTGATAAATTATTCTTTCTGCTTTTCTAATTTGGAAAAAGATTGCTCTATTTACTTCTTTAATTCTTTATACTCTTATTTACTGTATATTAAGACCCATTAGATTAATTCAGATATTATAGAACTACCTGCACCTCCTATTATTACCCTCATTGTATCATTCCATAATATTTATTGTGATATTTCTTACATTAATATATATATTATCTTTTATTAATATTTATATTATTTTTAAATGCTTATTATCATTTTATAGAATATTTATAAAAGTTTAAATTAAATATCTTTAAATGTTTGTCACTAAAGTATTTAGAAACTGTTTCAACAAAGTTGCTATTTAAAATAAACTTCATTTTTAATTTAGTTTTAAAGCATCAGCTACAGACATAAAAAAATTAAGAGATATAACGGGTTCTGGAATAAATGATTGTAAAAATGCATTATGGGAAACTGAAGGAAATTTTTAAAAAGCAGTTGAAATATTAAAAGAAAAAGGATTATCAATGGCAAAGAAACGGTAATCTAAAGATACTGAATAAGGAGTTATTGGTTGTAAAGTAGGAGAAGAAAAAGGAATTTTAGTAGAAATAAATTGTGAAACAGATTTTGTTGCTAAATGTGAAATGTTCATCGAATTTACTGAAAATTTATTAGATAATTTATAGAATAGTGAAATAATTGGAGAATTCGTTTAGGAAGAAGATATTTCCAATTTGTTAAAATGTTTAAATAAAAATAATATGTTGGGTTCTGATAATTTATATTAATGCTAATAATTGGTTATTAGCAAAATATAAGAAAATATTAGAATAAGAAGAATTTATGTTTATAAAGTAGAAGAAAAATAATGTTTAGGAATGTATGTGCATAATACTTACGGTAATTATTTTTTATAAATTATATTTGCATTAAAATATTATAATTAATAAATTATTGATATATTAAAAGATAAAAAAAATAGTATAGGATAAACTGGATGCATATTAATTGGAAAACACAAAAATGAAAAGAAATAGTTATTAAATGAAGTGATGAATAATTTATCTTTAATGATAGTAGGAAATAGTCCTTAATACTTATACAGAGAACAAATATAAAAAGAAGTAAGAGATGCTTAAATTCAAAAAATAAATGAAGAATTAGACCCAAAAACAAAAAGCAAACCATCAGATGTGTTGAATAAAATAATTGAAGGAAAACTAAACAAATATTATTAAGATATTTGCTTAATGGACATGCATTATTTTTTAGATGTGGATGCCAATATTTCTGTATCCTTATTATTTAATTTAAGGTCGAACAATATTTAAAAGACTAGGAACAAATTCTAAATGATAATATTTCTATTTAGAAATACATCACTTGGAAGGTAGGAGACTAAATTAATTGAGTTTATTTAATTATTATAATTATAATTAATTTTATATTATTTTAATCCTAATTCATTTTTGTTTTTAAATTATTAAGATTGGTTTTAAGATTATTCGTCCATTTTTTTTTGTTTAACTTACCAGCTTTTATACCTATAAAATTAGTAAAAACATATGAATTAATTAAGCTTTTATTTGACTTTTTATCTTTTCATCTTCTAATTCATTGGTTATTTTTAATATCATATAGTAATTCTGTTTTAGTATTTTTATTAACTGATTTTTTGATATTTATACTTGATTTAAAATAATATTTATCTTAGATTTATCTAATTAGTTTAAAAGTAATTTCATTTAAAATAGTTATTTATAATCACAAAATGCTCTTTAATACAATTAAATTAATGTTTAAGTTTGATTTAATATATTCTTAATTTAAATGTTCATTTCACTCATTTTTTTTATAAATTTTTAATTATTTATTTTTTATTCTTTTATACTAGTTTTTGAAAGTTTCATCTCAATTTTATCATTTATAATATAAAACTATTATAAATATTTTATTAAATAAGATTAAAAATATTTATATAGAATAATATTTTATAAAAGAAATATCATTTTTTCTTTTTATCTAACTTATTAAGCGTAGATATATATTTAGGATCGATCTTACATGACTTGACAAACAATTCAGTGAGTTCATTGATAAAACTTCCCTAAATAACAATTTCCTAAATTTATAAAGAATAAGTTAAATTACTTTTCCAATATGTTTATTCTATAAAGAATCATTGATAGTAGCACTACATGCAAACTTAATCTATAAATAATTACTCATAAGAGTGAGATCAATGTGAAAATGAGATAAACCCTGTATTTTGGTGATGAACTTATTATGACTCTTTTCAGCAATTAGATGGACTCCTTAGAACTTACCACTTTTAATTTCCTAAGACTTATTAAGAGTATTTGTGATTTTATGATAAGGGGAAAGAGCTTCCTCGATTCTCTTAAATAAAGCATCTTTATTTATAGTCTAATTGTTATCTTAAGTAGCAAAGAGTGAGGCCAACAATGGATCAAGAGTAACAACTCTCTTTTCCAAGAGATTGTTTTGAGTTATGTATTAAGTAAGAGATTAGACTGCATCTTAACTAGTAAGATAGGGAGATACAGACTTAATAAGGATTTGATATTCCTTCTTAACTTTGAAGATTTCACTCACTTCTATTTGACTCACTAATCTCGTATCAAAGCATTCTGATTTCGGTTTAGATTGTACATCCATTTTTACTACCTCCTATATTGATACAGTCCATTCTAAATAATATTTATTATTACGATTCACTTTTGTTATCATAGGTTAAGTGGCTTTCTTAGCAGTCTTATACTCAATAATATTTAGCTTATTCATTTGTTAAAGGAACTTACCTATCTTCTTATAGGATGATGCCTTAAGATCTAGATTGATGTTCTGGTTCTTGCAAGACAGCATATGGTTAAATAATACAGAAGGGTCCATTGGTAGCTCTTTATCGGATACTATCATTTTCAAACTATTCATAAATGATTCGTAGATATAGCTGTCTGCTATTTTTGTCATTTCATCACCATTTGGTTCATGATCATCTTCAGAACTGCTTTCTTCTTTCTTTTTTTTTTTTTATTTTTTTTAGTTATTTTATTATGTTTCTTCAGATTCTTACTTTCCTTTTTTATCCTCTTTGTTGATTATTGCTTTATTTTTTTATGGCATTATTTTTGCTAAACTTTATAAATTATCTTCATCATCGCTATTATCTTTGTCTTCATTTTCATTTTCATAATAATGATCTTCTTATTAATTTAATTATTAATTTTCTTTTTATTGTTCTAGATTTAGTTAATTATCTTGAATATTTTGATTATTGTTTTAAATTAATTAACTATTTGATGATTTAATATTTATGGGTTTATTTGGGATAATAGGTTTAGGCTAGAGTTCATATAACTTATCATTAAGATAAGTAAGAATATAAACTGCGATTCCTTCTTAATTATTATCTGAAAAGTTGTTAGCCATAGCTCCAATAGCTATAATTTAATCTGATTTACTTTTAACTACTTTAACTACTTCGTCTTATTTGTATTCTTTATTTTCAACCATGTTCACTCCTGGCCACATCAAGTTAGCTCCATTAAAAATGAATTTTTCTACTCCTTCCTTTAATTCTACTGTTTTCAACAAATTGGGAACTAATTCTACTAATTATATTGTAGGAAACATGTCCCCTTTTCCAGTACTGTCCACTAATAAACATTAGTTTAAATCATCTTTTATTAAACTTGATTTTTAACCTATTTTAATATTATCATATTATCATCATTATTAATAATATTATCATCATTATTATAATTATTATTATTATTATCATTATTATCTTTTTTATCATTATCTTTATTAAAATTAAACTTTATTATTATTTTTATTGTCATTATAATCATTATCTTTATTAACATTTTGTATTATTATTTCTTATATGAATTACCTTTTATTTTATTGAGAGTTAACTTTTCAAATGCATTTAATATTTCATCAATTAGTTCTTCATTGTAAATAGAAATTAAATTAGATCTTAATAATTTTTTATCCTTCCCAGACAAATTGTTTTGTGAGGAGAATTTAAGTTCTTTTTTGAACATAAATTTATAAATAAAGAATATAAAAGATAAATTCTAGATAATATAATTATTATATATATAATATTAAATCAATGAATAGAATTTATAAAAGTAGCTGAAATGTTTCCCAAAAGCAAGAATATTAATACGAAAATAAGACTGTAACCTTTGCTGATATTATTATTTTTTACATGATTTTATATACTATTATATTCTTTTTGCAATTTATTCCTGTCTTCAGAAGCTTATTCCTTAAAATTATTAAATATAAAATACAATTTGTTTAGTTTTGGCGAGTATTTTTTCTTGCAAAATTTGACATTAATATTTGATATCTGATTCTTCATTATTATCAATGATAATTTTCTGATTTTCTGGTATTTAACAATCAACATCTTGAGTTTCTTAAAGCTATGAAATGTATTAACTTTAATATAATTTGGAGTTAGTTGTTTAATTATCTTATTATGATTAAATAACACTTTGGAACTGTCTTTGAGGAGTTTATGAAAATTATGATAAAGGGATTGTGGAATCAATATTATTATTGATTTCATTAACATTGTTCTAAACATCTGCATTAATTAACCTGACTTTTAATTGATGTTAAGTTAATTTTTTCTTATCAATACTATTAAAATGTTGATTTTCATCTTGAAGGATTTAGTCCACAGTCGCAGTTAAAATTTAAAATTTATCTTTAGAAACATATATTTCTTATTATGGTTATAAAATTATATCGATCTGTTTAGATTCTCCTCTTTTAATATATCCTAAACTAGGTTTTACTATGAATTGTTAAGGATTCGTAGTTTTTATTTTAAAAATTGTTATCTCGTTATTTTGATCTCCTTAATTTTCTAATCTTATTATGCTTCTTATATTCTTACCTGCTTTGAAATTGAAGTCCACATAGTTCATAGAAGGTTCAATTTTTATTTATTCCATTTATTTTTATTATTATTATTATTATATTATATTATTTATTTTTTCAATATAATTAATATTAATAATTATAATCTATTAATAAATTTATTTTATTATTTATTCCTTTTAAATATTTAATAATTATTTTATCATTATTCCCATTTTTACCATTTCTATCCATCAGGAGCAGAAGGTCTATCTTTAGATTCATAGTCTTTTGATTAAACTTCATTCCAATTAGTAGAACTTAATTATAATAAATTATAATAAAATTTAATATAAAAAATTATAATTTAATTTATAATAATAATGATGATAATAATTTGAATAATATTAATAATAATAAAAATATGATAATATTAATGATATACAGGACAGTGCCTCCAGATGTTTGGAAACTTTTAATCATTGCTCTCCTTGTTTCTTCATTTCCATTTGCATAAATTTATTTAAACAATTTATTCATCGCATCTTCATCCGGATTTTTCTCTAATTCTCTTTCAAGCTCCTTATCAATTTTATTCCAGTCTCTTTTGACTTTATTACTGGAAGGATAAAAAGTGGAATCTTATTAAATGTTAACAGAATCCGACTTTATTGGTATTTCTACTGAAGATTACAACTCTTACCAATTGTTGGATTTATTTACTTTTTCAAAAACTATCTCTACATTTTATAAATTAGCAATTATTTTGACTTATTTTTCTATTTTTTAATAAAGTTATAAAGAAAGTTGAGATTCAGAGTTATCATCTAGTTTAACAATTATTTCTACATTTTATTAATCTTCTTCTACTTTCACATTTACTTATTTCTAGTCTTTAATTTTGTATTTCAAGGTGATTCCTACATTATTATCAGTCTAATACCAACTATAATTTATTTTTTCTTTATATTGCAATCCTTCCTTTTTATCTTCTAAATATTCAGGACATTCCACTTCACATCTTTTCAATAATAACTTATATTTTATTTCCTCTTCATTATTCTTTTACTATTCTTTTTCTTAAAGTTCCAAAGCTTTTCTTATACTTTCTTTAGCTTCTTTAAATTTTAGCTACTTTAATTACAATTAACATTGTTAACTTAATATTCTATGACTATTCTCAATC
>Ga0315908_10002984_pt1 | contig 12274 bp, 12 predicted proteins | sample LakEriMetagenome_12_FD_203520 | JGI IMG/M metagenome (GOLD analysis project Ga0315908, IMG submission 203520) | Freshwater fungal communities from buoy surface, Lake Erie, Ohio, United States - Buoy 4 MA124 | ecosystem: Environmental > Aquatic > Freshwater > Lake > Lake biofilm | place: USA...
TTAGAAATAACTCAAATTGCTGTTTTAAAATTCAGAAATAAATAATAAATCGATTGATGAAAGTTATATTATATTATATTTTATTAATAAACTATGAATTAACAATATTAATAAATAAGAGAAGTAACAAAAGATAGTTAGGAAAATGATAGTTACATTTTAAATCAAATTTAAAAATAAAAATAAGTCAGATCTAAATAATAAACCCTTATTTTACCTAAAATCGAATTTCAAAATAAATAATTAACAAAAATAAATTTTAATCAGAATTCTAAAGATACAAAATATCAGTAAAATAAAAATATATCAGAAACTGATAATAAATAAGAAAAAAAATAAAACTCTTAATAAAAAATAAATATTTAAATTTAAAATTAAAAAAGTAAAAGCAGACAAAAGAAAAGACTCAAAAGTATTGAAGAAGTTTAAAATTAAATAAGCAGTTTAAGTCTTAATCGATTTAATAAAATTAAAAATTAAACTGCAGTAGAACATCTCCAACTTTTAAAATAATTTTAATGTTAATAATCTGAAAAACACAAAACAGAATACAAAATAGAGAAAAACAAAATAAATCTAGCTGAATTTTAATAATTAATAGGAGAAAATATTACAAAAAATATTAATTTAGTGAACAAAGAAGTGTTTTTCAGTAAAAAATATGATAGAGAAACACCATTCTTAATAGGTTCATTAGATTATGCAAATGAATTAATGGAGGATAATCAAACTTTAAAAAATAATTTAGGGTTTTTTAATAAATTATAAATATAAATTTATAACTATGTAATAAATAATAATGATAATATTAATATTATAACAAAAATAAAAATAATTTAAAATAATATATTAATATAATAATATAGTTTAGAAAATGGAAACATAAGAAAGAACAAACTAATATTAGAAAAAGTATGTTACATGAAAACAATAGCTAAACAAAATGAAATAGAACTTCGTAAAAAGATGGCAAATTTATGATTATTAATTAAGAAATATAAGTAATCATAAGAAATACTTGAGCTCCGAATGTTCCTATTAATTAATATAAACCTAATTACTTTAATTATTAGGACTCTATTAAAATACATTAAAATAAAGCTAAAAATTATCATCTATTTAACAAATACTGGCGAGATTATTGAACCTCTAACAATAATTAGGTGCACTCCAGATTGTGTATAGTTATTCATCAAACATTACTTAATAACCTTATTAACATACTTGGTGTGCTCGGAATAGTTTTTTAAGGTTATTTTAGTAAAGAAATATTTCTAGCACCTATTATCCATAAAGGAAACCAGCCCCTCACGGAGATATTACGAATCCTTTTTCTTTACTATTATTATTGTTATTATTTTTATTATTATTGTTATTATTATTACCGTTATTATTATTACTATTATTATAATTGTTCATGTTATTATTGTTATTATTATTATCTTCGTCAATATCATTAGGATCTGACCACATAATATCTGCAAGTGGTCCTTAATTAGGAATCTCCTAAAATCAAAACAACTATTAAAACATATCCAAAGTATACAATTATGGACTCAAACCTCCATGAACACACAAATATTAATCATCAATAATAACTCCCAAGATCAAATAATCAAACAAATCAACATAATAACTCCAAACCTAACTATCACCATACTTACTAACACACTCCATATAAAATCCATAATTTTATGTAATTTACCTAGTTTCATGGTTACCTCTAACTAATTAAACACGATCTTTATATAATAATTTGTAAAGACAAAGTAATGTGATGGTTTCTACAGATTAACTGCCTCAATCTACATAATCTCCTAGGAAAATGTAGGATGTGTCTGGGATTGGACCTCCTATTTGGAATAGTTCCAGAAGGTCTTAAAATTGCCCGTGGATATCTCCTACTATTGTTTAAGGACGATGCACATGTACTAAATTCGGTTCTTTTATTAGAACCTCTTTTAAATGCAGGCAGATTAGTTTTATTATTGAAGCTGAAACTAGTTCCCCTTTTTATGCTATTCACATGTATTTCTCTATGTTTTTCATTCTTCTAAATTTAATTTTTTATTTTTATTTTTATTTTTATATTCTTAAATCATTATATTTATAATTTATTTTTTTATCTAAATTCTATTTAAGATCATTTAATTTTTTTTATTATTAAATTATTGTTTGTATTATTTTTATTCTTTTTATTTATTATAATTGTTATAATTAATGTTATTTTGATCTAATTAATAAGATTAATTTTATTAATTTAGTAAAATATATATTATTGATATTATATATGATAGTATTTATATATATATGAATATGTAATAATCATTTATTATTGTGTATTTTCTCATACTTAACAATAGCGTTTTCCATAACAGTAAGTATCTAATCAAGATTTTAACTTCTATCCTACTTCTCCATTTATATTTCCATAATAATTTTTTAATAACTATCTCCAATCATCTATTATACCTTATTATTAACTTCATCCCTTACCTTAATATCCTATTCCAATTTCTACACAACTTTCTTAACCTATTAATCAATTTAATTGGAAATCTATTAATATTATTATTGTCTCTAATATCCCTCAATATTAATACTTTATTCAATCTATTATAATTCTTCTTCTAATTTCATCATACTTTTCTTTATATTTTCTTCATATTCTAATTAAGATGAATCAATCATTAATGTATGTTATTTATACTTTTCGTCAATATCCTTGATAATCTCTTCATCTAATCTTTTTTATTAAATTCTACATTCTTTTATTTATAAACTCAATTCTTCAGTTAATTTATTGAGGTAATCATCGCTGCTATTATCGTAGCTCTAAATAGTTATATAATAAAATACTTTTAGCTAGTTTTTTAATAATATTATATTTTCGTGCATTTATTCTATATTTTATTGAATTGCTCTTGATTGATTTAAATCTTATTCTTGTTAGCTTAATGTTTAGTCTATTTTCTAAATTTGGTCTTGAATTTCATTCCATTTCTTATTTTTCTCCTGATAAGTGTCTTATTGATTCTATATTTTTTCTACTATTCTTTAGATGTTTTGTTTATTGTTTATGGAATTTTAATTATTATTTTCATTAACTTAACTTTAGTTAAACTAATTGTTATTCATTTTTATAAATATAATTTAATTTATTATTAATTATGACTTTTATAAATCTTTATAAATCAAGAGTATTAACAGCTGAGGCTACAATATTCCTAAATCTAGCCATTACTGTTACGAAATTTCATATTATTGCACTTTGCATTTGCACATTTTAGATTCTAAGGATAGTAATAATTTTAATCTAATTATTAAAAATCATTAATAAAAATAATTAGTTATTAATATTATTAACTAATAATTATGAATAATACTTGAATTATAGCATAGATTCCAATTATAAAAATGCAGGATATCTGGTAAATTTATATTCAGTTATTAACTTATCACTTTAATGTATGAACGTATTTATGCTATTGAGTCTAGTGTTCCAAATGAAATCGAAATGTTTTTTAATTGTTCTACATTATATATATATTTGCAATCTTTGCACATAAATTAATTGTGTTCTATTATTTCCTTTTATATACATTTCTCACAAAATACGTGTCCACAATCTAAATTTCGAGGAATATTAGCTTCTATTTCATAAGCTATTTTGCATATCGGACATTACATTCCTTAATATTTTTTATATTATCATTATCTTTATTTTTATATTTATATTTTATCTTCTATTATTATTTATTAGTATTATTAATTTTTAATTATTTTATTATTTTTATTTATAGTTAAATTTCAATTTTTATTTATTATAATACTTAAATTTAAATTATTTATTAAATTGTACTTAATTGTAGATTATTTATTATTATACTTAATATTCAAATATTTATTGATATTATACTTAATTTAAGATTAATAATCATTATTAATAATTTTAAATTATTATTAATCAATTTAAAAACTTTATTAGATATTTGTATTCCAAATAATCTTTAACTTATTAACTTACCAATAAACAAACTGAAAAAATAGAAAACGTCTTTTATTTTATATCATATTTATCCTAATTATTTACATTATAATTTAAATCATTATTGTTATCTTATTAATTACTATTATTATTATCAGCAAAATTTTTATCCTAAAAACTTTTTAATAAATCCTTTTAATAATAATGATCATCAATTACACTTTTCCTTAGAAAAAAATTTGGATCATTAATATAATAGAGTTTAATTAATTAATAAAAAGATTGCTAATTATTAACAAGAGAATTTAGAGGAGGACTTGCAGGAATAGAAGTAAGAAGAAACATCGGAAATAAAGCAGCGTAAAAGGAAGTGCTTAACCAAAAAGGTAAATTAATGCAAATAAAAGCAAAAGTAAAGCCGAATCCAATAAAATAAGTCTAATTACAAGAGAAAAAGTATAGATTTTATTTGAGATTGCTGTCAGTTCCCCATTTATATTCGAAACAGGAAATTGAGTAGAGGAAACTTATGTGAACTAGTTTTAAGAGAAAAGATACAAAGCGGATATTAATAAGGCTGCTCAATAAAGTAGTCTTTAATGTTATACATTAATTATTATCAGTATTATTTTGATTATTATTTTCAATATTATTTTGATAAAATGATTATGATAAGAATAATTAAGAGTATTACAAGAATAATTATGAATATTATAATGATAATAAATAAAAATCTACTTGTAACAAGAAAAAGAGTATGAATATAAGATGATAAATTTCATTATCAATTCTCTATTCGATATTAACCTTCTTAGTCCTTATTGCCTTCTAATTCTTAAAATGATTCTACTCTATATGTATAGCAATATCCGCAATATCATTAAACCAAAATGAGCTAACTAGAGTACTTACTAAATATGTTAATAATAAAATAGGGTCGTATATTATGAATAATAACCAGTTTGGCATCAATCTTTTTAAAAAAAGATAGTAAATTATAGATTGGCCACAGAAAAGGATGCTGTTTAATAAAAAACAGTTTAAAAATTGGCGTTGAATTGTCTTACTTTTCTGAAGATATATTATTACTTTCGAGAGTTAGAGGCTATCTAAAATGCCAATAAGAAATATTTTTAATTCAATTTTTATTCTATTCATTATTATTTTAGAATTATTTTATTATATTTTTTCAAATTATTATTAATCAAAAAATTTATTAGCTATTTTATTATCATTATATTTTTTTATCTATATATTTTGTGTTTTTATAATTTAAATAGTCTTTTCTTAATTATTAATTATATTTATTTTAATAAAATTAAAAAAAAAATCTTAATAATTGATACTATTATAATAATATGATTAAATACTTCATTAAATAAATATAAAAAAAATAATTTAGATTATTATTTAAAATTAATATAATTATTTAAAATTTTTAAATTATATAAAATTAGTCACAAAATAACTATTTTAAATATGAATATTAAAAATTAAATTAATATATTAATATTAAATTTTTCATGTCAAATTATTAATTGGAGGTAGTTATATTGATTAATTCAAATAATAAATATGTTATTATTTTTAATTAGTTAAACTTTAAGATTTATTACTTTGATTAATCCAGTTATTTTTTTATTTAATGTGAAATTTTTAAGCATAATAAAATCTATTTTTAATTTATGTATTTCATTCTTTTTATTATTATTATTGATAATTTTGAAAATTAATTTAATATGTTTAATTTGTTTTATGAGTTTAATTAACAAATAATATTTGATTAGAATTATCATTTGAATTAATATTTTAATTTGAATAACTAAATGTTTACTTTTATTCATTATTTTTTTATTTATAATTAAAATTATTATAAAAATTAGATTTATTATGTTATTTTTTTTATTTCTTATCTTAAAATTTTATCTACCATTAATCTGTTGGATTGTTAAAAATAACGCTCGTATTAGGTTTACAATTTTATACAAAATTTTCAATTGAATTATCTATGATATTTCGATTTTTCAACATAATAATATATTTAATTTTATTATTTAAAATATAAAAATATTGATAAAATTTAATAAAATTATATATATAAAATTATAGATCCTTAATTAAATTAATGATTTCATAGTTATATATTCTTTCAAATAGAGGAGATACTATCATAAAAAAGGACTGTAAATAATAAAAATAATTTAAGTTAGAGGAGATATAATAAAAAACACTCCAGAAATTTTTTTTAGGCACTTTAAAACTTATGAGAAAGATTTAGAGCCAATATTCGTAAATAATAAATAAATGAAAATATGAGAATAATAAATAATAATAAGATATTTTATTAATAATAAATTAAATTGAAAATAAATAATTTGAGAATAGAATATAGAAGGAATTAACTACGCATTTGTTAAAAAAAGCAGTCTAATAATATTTTGTACTACAAGGTTCAACGTGTCTCCTTCTTTTTTAATGGAAATTTTGAACCGTAGCTAATAAATAATTAAAGATTTTTGTGGAGTGTTGACTGAAGAAAGTATAAGAAAAAATTTTACTCTTATTTATGAAATCCTGGATGAGTTTTATGATTTTGGATTTTCTTAATATACTTCAACTGAATAGATAAAACCTTTTATTGTAAATGATGTAAAATCTTTAATTGAAAATAAGTAATTCTTTTTTTAATATTTAAAGTAATTTTTAATTAAACATTTTTAATAAATCAACAGCTTCTTCAATTGAAACCCAAAAACCAGTTAATATAAAGGAATAGAAGAATAAAAACAATGAAATATTTGTGGATGTAATTGAGAAGATATATGTAAACAACTAGAAATAACAAATAATAATAAAAATAAAATAATGAATAATAATAAAATATAACAAGTAAAATATAATAAAATCACGGAAAAATAATAAATAATAAAAATAAATTTTAAAAAATAACTAACAATAAAATTCATAAATTATAAAATAAATATTAGATGGTTTTTAATTCAAGTGGATATGTTTTAAACTCTGGGTTATCAGGTTGCATTCAAATGAAGAGTTATCTTTGAAACAATCCAGAACTAAGATTGTCATTAAATGAAAACCTTATAATAGGCGAAAATACACTTAAATCAAATTATAATTAGATATAAAAGGAAATGTGTTATTGTGTAAAAATTGATGATTGCAATTTCCATGAAAGTGTTAATGTATCTGAATTTGATATTAATAGAACCCTTAAAATATAACCTCCAGATGGTGAATTCACAGTAATGAATTATAGAATTTAAGGAGATTTCAATGAACCTTTTAGAATTTATCCATTTATTGATATAAATGAATATAAAATGGATATTTAAATTACTATAAAATCAACATTTTGTAAAGACCTAATTGCTTCTTATTTAAATGTTTCTTTCAAGGTGCCTAAGAATGTTAATAGTGTTTATAATGAATTATAGAAGAATTGATAAGGATTGAGTGTGGATTATAATGCAAACGAGAGGAAAGTAGAATGGAAGATGCTTAAAATTATGGGATAATCTGAAGTTTAATTAAAAACTAAAATTGTTTTTAATTAAAATGCTAATACTTAGTAAATTCGTAAGCAAGTTGGCCCTATAAAGTAATATTATTAAATAATTATAGTTTGGAATTTGAAATCCCAATGTTTAATATTAGCAATCTCAAAATAAACTCGCTTAAAATTGATGACAAGGCTAAGTCTAATCCTAATAAATGGATAAGATATATTACTTAAAGTGCTTCTTATAGTTGTAGGACCTGATTCTTTATACTTTATAAAAATAATTTATAAATTTATTAAAATTATTTATATACTTATTTAAATTCTTTATATTTATAATTAAATTCTTTATATGTAAAATTAAATTATTTATATATATATTAATCAAATTATTAATATATTAATCAAATTATTAATATATTAATCAAATTATTTATATTTAATCATATTAATTTGTCTATTATCAGATTTCATCCTTCTACTCTTCATCTTCATCTAGTTCTTCAATGCTGCTCTTTTGGTTTTGTTGCAATATTTAGATCGTACTATTTGTGTTATTATGTAGCATTACACTGTTATTTTATAAGCATTTTTCTCTAAATATGCTATTATTTGTATTATTATCATCTCTATATATGCTATTATTGCTTTTATTAAAATTTAATTTGTCAATATCTTCATCACTATCTTCATCCTTTAGAAAATCATAATAATCATTTTCATAGTTAATATCTTCAGCTTTTTCTAAATAATATTTCCATAATTTTGTAGGGTTGTTCTTAAAAACTCTTTCATATTATATTTAAAATTCGTTTATAGGATATTATTATAATTATCTTTAAATGCTAAGTTTTTAAAAACTATTTTTATTATTTAAAAGTTTATTCAATAATTTCTTAACCGTATCTAAAAGTTCTTATAAAAATGCGTCACTAGACTTAAAATTATTTAATTGCTTAAAAACATCATTTTAATTAGCAATTTTCTTTTTGTCTTAGTGAATATAGTCACTAAAAAATTAACATGCTGACATTATTCGTTTTAATGGTTTTTGTAAAAATTGGCCTGCTGTATAAGTCAAAAATATTTGCATTGATAATCCTATAAAACTCAAAAATAAAGCTAAGTCATATAACAAATTACTCATATAAGAAATACTTAATTTCAAACTATTTTAGATCTAAAATATTTCATCTAATTATATATTTATTAACATATGAAAATTATAATTTGATTTTTATTGAAAAACATAATATTTTTACAAATAATACTTTTTTTCATTTGTGAATTTGTTAGTAATAGGAACAACATAATAATTTTATGAATTTTCTTATGCTTAAGTTATATTAAATAATTTATTAGTACAATTAATTCCTAATTCATTTATATAATCACATAAATCATCTCCAGCTAATGCATTTAATAAAGCATAATTTTTTAAATTCCATAATGCTATTTTTTATTAGTCATTAAAAATAATAATTTATAATGTTTCAAATAAATCAGTATCTTTTTCTAATATTTCATTAAATACATCGTTTTAAGATTCTATTTAAATTACTCCTTAAAACTTATTACTAATATTGAGGAATTAATTGAACTATAAAATTTTTTCTTATTCAATATCATTTTATGGTCCTAAAATCAAACTTTGGTTTATAATAAATTGATAAAGGTTCTATTTACTATTTGAATCATTTTAATCTTTATTATTATAAGCATTTTTAAGAATGTTATAAAAATTTTCTTTTGATTAATATATTTCTGAAAGATTTTTTTAATCATAATTTTAAGCTGGATAAGTTCTTACAAATAACTGTTTATCTGATTCATAATATATGTTTATTCTTTTAACAAATTTTTAAATTAATTAGTCAGTCAAAAATTTATCAATTAAAAATTAATCTATAAAGGCTGATAAGTTTTTGAAAATTTCTATTTCTTAATTAATTTCAGTATATTTTATACTAGATAAATTAAAACTCACATTTTCATTTTCATAATAAATATTTTTTATATTTTATAATTATGTTGAGTTATTTTAAAAATAATATCCGGGAATTTAGTTGAAATTATAAGATTTAATAGGTTATAGTTATAATTTATTATATGAGATATCTTAATTATTTTCATAAAAAGTTTAAATATTATTATTGATTTATAGCAAAAATCTATTTATAATAAGAATTTTAACATTCTATATATCTAATTTATGTTTATGAAATAAAACATCAATATTATTATCTAATTAACGTAAAAGAGTATGTTTTACTTTTGATTATCCTGCTGTAATAGTTGAATCAAATATTAACTAGAATCTTAAATAAATTTTATTACTTTAAAAGTAAAACATAATATTAAGTAGAATATTATAGAAATAATCATCACAGTTATCAAAAAAGATTTTGTTAAAGTCCAGCCTTAATTTTCCTATTTATTTTTCATATATTATTGATTTTTTATATTTATAATAAAATATAATTGGATTATAAAATAAATGTTATATTGTGTAAAGATATTGAATTTATTAAAAAGATTAAATAAATATTAATAATTTTTAATGATGAAATAAGTGTAAATAATATCGCTAATACTATTTTTTTACAAACTATAAACTATTTAATGTTGATAATTAGATGAAGTGATAAGTTTATTCACATAAAGCAACAGTAACAATCTTATAGAATGTCATAACTATTCAATAATGCTAGATAATCTAAATACAAGTCTCGATTGTCTCTCAATAATCCATTAATATGATTCATTTTCATAAACATTCCAATATTTCGGAGTATTCCATAAAGTAAATTATGCTCCTCCTGATTTTTATTCTGGCTTATTTTTAGTTTCCAAAAAATCCCCAATATCATAATGCGGAGGCTGGTAATTAGAATCTAATTTAAGTTTAAGAGGTTCGTAAGGCTATTTATTTTAATAGAATGATAAGATTTATTTGGCTTATGAATATGAAGATTATTCTGGTAATACTGTTGCTATAAGATAATATTAAGGATTTTAGTAATTGAAGTAGAATTTATATGATTGGGAATATTAGCTCAATCATTTAATTTTTATGAATGAATATGATATTAATAGGACTAAAGTTTGTAATTTAGGGACTCCCAATATTGAAGAAGTTGATTTGGAATTCGGTCTAATCAAGTTTAAGTTCCATTTTTACCCTTTTGATGGGCCTTGGGACTTACCAGGTTATGGAATAATAAAGATCTTCAAAAATAACAATAATAAAAGTTAAATATATTAGAATTATTCAGATTGGCAAGGATATATGGATTGGGATGTTTATAATGCGATTAGAGGAAGTGGAGGGTTGGGCAAAATTGGGTAAAGAGATAAGTTTATATATAAAGACAAAGGATATTATTTGTATGAAGCATAATTGAATGATAATCCAGATGATGATGATGGTTAATGGAAAAGTTGGAGGCTTTTTATATATGATTAAGATGATAAGACGGCATAGTTATTACCGATTATCTAAAATGATGATTATAATTTTGCCAATCCACATACCAAAGTTATTGGAGATTAATTTGTGCTAACTGCCTTTGTTTTTTCTGATGTTAATCATAATAATAGTTAAAATACTGGAGACTTTATGAGGGTCTTTACTTACTAATAATCTAATCTTTAAATTATTTACTGATTATTATTATATTTTTAATAGTTATTTTAAAATAAGATAAGTGTTATTTATTAATGACAATTAATTTTTTATAATTTATAATAATGCCAGAAATATAATCCTAAATTAATGAAAATAACTTAGAATATAACAATAACAATGAAATTTATGAGTAGAAAGAATAAAAAGAAAAAAAAGAAATTAAAAAAGAAAATAAAGAAAAAAAAGATAAAAAAGACAAAAAAGATAAAAAAGATAAAAAAGATAAAAAAGATAAAAAAGATAAAAATAAAAATAATTATGATATAGGAAGTTTAATTTTATTATTTTTAATTATTTATTAACATTTACCATATATTTTTCTGTAAAATTTTTATGAATAATTCTATAAAATAACTTATTTAAAAAAATTAAAACTAATTTTTAAAATGATTATACTAATTGAATTTATAAATTTTTAATATTCTTATTTGAACTATTATATTAAATTAATCAAAAAGAATGGTGGAAAATATCTTAAAAAATATTTAAAATACTTTAAAATATTCAAAACTTCTAAGTAATTCAAAATTTTTGCTAAAGGAATTAAAAAATAAAAAACATAAAAAATATTTAAATTAATCAAAATGTCAAACAAGATGAAAATATTAGTATTAAATTTAATTTATAACATTATTTTGTTTTTTAAAAAATATTTTAATTTTTTTTATTGTAAAATAAAAAAGAATAGCTTAAATTTTAAAGCGATATTTTAAATTTTTAATAGAATTGTTATTTTCATATTATTAATTCTAAAATTACTAAAATTAATTGATTAAATTGAAACTTTAAGATTTTGGACAATAATTGGATTTTTAATTTGCTTTATATTTGTTATAGAATAAATGTATTAAGAATATAAATATAAAAAAAAAGTATAAATGTTAATTAATATCACTTTTTTTTTTATTTCTATAATAATAATATTTGAAATTTTATAAATAATCTTAAAAATAATATCAATAGTAAAAAAAATATCTAAAAGCAAAGGAAAATAATTGTTACAATTTAATTAGAGTATAAAATTAGATTTTTGGAAATTATTTAACTCAATAAAATGATTTATTTCTATGAAAAATAT
>Ga0315908_10002985_pt1 | contig 12272 bp, 8 predicted proteins | sample LakEriMetagenome_12_FD_203520 | JGI IMG/M metagenome (GOLD analysis project Ga0315908, IMG submission 203520) | Freshwater fungal communities from buoy surface, Lake Erie, Ohio, United States - Buoy 4 MA124 | ecosystem: Environmental > Aquatic > Freshwater > Lake > Lake biofilm | place: USA...
AAAAAATCAGTTGAGTATCATGTCAAAAGTTGTCCTTATAGTGTTATTATTTGTAATATTTGCAATAAAAAAATGAAGAAGCAGGATGCGTAAGTTCATAGTTGTGTTACTTGGTTGTTCTCTGTTATTGAAAATCTGGAAATAAAAAATAAGATTTAGTAGGAAGAAATAATTGAATTTAGGCAAAATTAAAATGATGTTATCAAAAGTAATAATCACGCTTTTAATAAGTATTTTATTCTTTTTATCTATATTTTAGAATGAAAGAAAAAATTTCTCAATTAGAAAATGAAAAAAAAGATTTAGAAAATAAAAATTAAGAATTAATTAGAAATTATGAAAAAATCAAATAATAATCTAATATGGATTTAATTAATAAAATAAATGATTTTTAGTAAAATGCTGAATAGAAATTAAAGTAAACATCAATTATTTAAAAATCATTAAATTTAAATAATTTTGAATTTAAAAATTACATAATAATATAAATTTTATTTATTAAAATTATTTAATTACAATTTTTAGTCATTTATGGGTTAAAAGTGACGAATAATTTGAATTATTTAATAAACGAACTAGTGAAAGAATAAAAGCTTTGATATTAAATTCTCAAAAAAATTTAGAAGAATTCAATATGAAAGTATACGCAGATTCTTTTGACTTAGTATAAATTATTAAATATATAAAAGGTAACATTGCCAAAAGATGTAAAATTTTAAGATAAAAGTCCAATAAAACTGATAGAAAAAGAAAAGAAAATAAGATCTCCAAAATTATCTATACACGAAATAAAATGAAGAATAAAATATATATTTAAGAATAAAAAATGTATTGATATAAAAATAGAATATAAGTAAAAATAGAAAGTATTCATTAAATATTTTGATTTTATTGTTATATTAATTAAGAATAATAAGATAAAAATTGTGCCTCTTTCCATCTACTTTCCATGTTTTTTGAATTAAAGAGGACAATAATATGATTTTAATTGGAACTAGTGAGACAAGGTCCCGCAATATAAGTAATTCCAGTTTTGACGCCATCCCATTACTAATTCTAAATCCAACTCTAACTTTACTTCTAAAACTACTGTTAATACATTAATTATTCCCTATACTATTGATTTTAGTTTCTATGTTATTATTAAATGACTAGCTACAATCTTAACCCAGATTAATTTTACTGTGTTTAAAAATCATTCTTGAATTCATCGATAGACAGCTTATCTTTAAATAATAATTTATTAGTGTTAACATAATCTTTCTCATTCCACATTCCACTTCGATCTAAATACTTGACTAAATAATTCTTATTTCTGACTATCTCACAAAAAACACTATTCTTCATAGCTTTATAGGTTATCATAGCTATATCATAGGCTGAAGATTTGTTCAGTTTATCAGAAAGACCATGAGGATTGTTGAATCTGGTTTATCTTAGGTTTAGTAGCTCTATCTCTTGGTTCATTAAATAAACATAAAATTGAGAAGAGTATTAATTGAGATTCTAAAAAAATCGGATCTTATTAAAGATATCCTTGCTATTATTATTTTAATTGATTTCTAAAAGAAGGTTGGGTTCTTATTGTGATTCAGTGAAGATCTGTTAATAAGTTAATAATCGCTTTTTAAATTCAGTTTATCCTATTTTCTAAATTAAGCCCATATTCTCAGCAAGACAAAGGGCACTGTCATTACCTGAGGGAAGCATCATTGCATTTAGAAGGTCAGAAATACTCATCCAGGATTGCTTTTATAGTTTTGCAGTTGTGCCTTATGTTGATGATGCTTTTTTTGAAACCTACCAATATTTTATTCTTTTTATTTTAGTTATTTTTTTATATTATATTATTTTTATCATATTTTTTTTCCGGTTTATTTACTTGCAAGAAAGTTGTTTCCATGCTTATACTCATCTTCTAACATATTTAGATCGCTAAATAACAGGTCATTATTTTTGTTAAACTTGCGCATTCTCTTTATTATGTAATATTTCGACCAATTATTTGTTCGCCTGTATTTCAATCTATTACAATAAAACATTTTGCACTTATATATTGATTTATCAAATTCTCTATACTTTCTAATTTTCATTAAATTTATTGTTATTTATTGTTATATTCGTTTTAATTTTTTTATTTCTTTGTTATAAAATTCTATAATAATATATATTTAAATTTTTATTCTTTATTGTCTATGTTATTTTTGCTTTAATCTTAATTTATTTTTATCAAATTTTTTATTTTTTAATTTTATTATTAATAAATTTGATTTTTTATTTTTTAACTTGAATTATCAGTTTGATAATAATTTAATTTGTTTTAATATTTATTTTTTTAATTATTATATATATCTTAAACTTAAGTTTTATTGAAAATTTTATTTTCTTATTAACTAAAAGGTCAAAAATTTTAAACGATTTTTTTCTCTTTATTTTTCAATTATAATTTATTCAAAAATTAGTTAAAATTTTATTATATTTTTTATGTAGTTTAATTAATGATTGTTTAATTTACAGTTTGGTTTAAATTTTAATCAAATTTTTATTATGCAAAACTATTTTTTTAGAAACTATTTTTTTTCAAAACAAGTTTATTATATTTTAATATATTCAATATTTCTTTTTCAAGTTGGACATCATTTGTTTATTTTTTATCTTTATTTTCCTATTATTATAATTATTTTATTTAAGATTTTTCTATGCTTGAATTATTTAAATTAAAAGATTATTAAGTTAAATCTTTATTTTAAATTTTTTTTATATTTCTTATACTTATATCTGTATTGTTTTTAGTTTAAAATCTATTTAAATTATTTATAAATAAAATTCTAAACATTTCTTCATCCTATGCTTTTATAATTTGCATTTTATCTTATTGATTTTTTTATTATTTTCTTTGAATTTTAATATTAATATATTATTAATTTAATATTTATATATTTTTTACTTAAAGTTTAAATTTTTTTATTGAAATTAAAGATTAATATCATTAAAATAAAATTTCATTGATATAATGATATAAGAATTAAATTTAATTTATTAATATAATAGAATTTTTATAAAATTTTCAAATTAACTTATTTTAGAATATGATTAAAAATTAAAAATAAAAAAAATATAGTAATGCGAAAATTAGAATTAACTTAAAGTGTTTTGAATTTATAAAGTTTTGAATTAAATAATTATAAAACATTAAAAAAATAAAACGTAAAAATTTATTAAAAACATATCCTTAATAATAAATTTGAAGATTTAAATTTTATTTCTTTTAAAAATAAAGAAAAAAAAAATTATTCTATTCGTTAAGAATATTAAATATAAGAAATATTTAAAAGTTAGATAATTAAAAAATAAAATTAACTTTTATTGCCTTTAATCTAATTAAATAATTCTAAAAAAATATACAATAATATTTACTGTTAATTTAATTAAAAAAATTTATAAAACTTCAATAAATTTTCAAAAAATTTTAATTAAATAGATTAAATTTATGATAATTAAATAAATTAAAATTAAATTAAAAATATTTTATATAAAGATAATATCGACTAATAAAAATATCTAAAAAATAATCTTAATAAAAATCATTAGTCAAATGAGAATAAATTATCTTAAAATAACTTAAAAATATATTTTAATAAATATAATTAAAATAATAAATATTCATTTATAGATAAAATAAAACAAATAAAAATATTGTAATAAAAATCATCTTGAAATTAAAATAAATTTAATAAATTAGAGATTAAAATTAAAAATAGTGACAAAAAGGAATAAATTGTTTTAAAATAGTTAAAACAGGTTAAGAATGTTTTTAAAATAAATAAAAAAATAGATTTTTCATTGAAAGAATATAAAAAATAAAAAGGTAATTTTATTTTAAATAAATTTAGAATATTATCATAATTAATAATATAAAATAGATAATTATATTTTTAATGATTAAAATTAATAGAAAACTTAATTTACATTCGGTTTATAACAAGAAGAATAATTTTTTGATAATTAGAGATATGAGAAATAAAAGTAATTAATCTATAAATAAGTAAAATAAAGGGAAAAATCTATGAATATAGAAAAATTAACATCAAATTTTAAAAATAATTAATGAAATATATAAATATATAAATAATAAATAAATGCTTAATTAAAAATAGTATAAATATAAAAGAAAAGATGAGATCTCAAATAGTTTTATCTTAAGTGGAAAATTTAAATGAAAATAATAGAAAAAAGAGCAACATTTAAAACGGGTTCAAAATATTAGTAGCAACTGACAACCACCTAGGTTTCAAAGAGAAACATCAAATAAGAGGTAACGACTCGTTTGAAGCATTAGAAGAAGTATTCATATTAGCAAAATAAAATAAAGTGGACTTCATTTTATTAGGAGGAGACTTATTTGACACTCTGAATCCTTCTCAAGAAACTCTACACAAAACATACACAATGTTCAACAATTATATATATGGAGATAATGATAAAGAGAGTTTCAGTTTTTATGCAGATTTTGAAGCCAATCATGTAAATTAGAATTTAAATATTGATCTGCCAGTGTTCATAATTCACGGTAATCATGATTATCCAAACGAATAGTTTGAACATCTATCTTCATTAGATTTGATGAAGAAGGCTAACTTTCTTAATTATTTTGGCAAAATTAGTGATTATAATAATATAGTAATAAAACCAATCCTATTTGAAAAGAATGGCTGTACTATTGGTATTTATGGAATAGGACATGTCAAGGATGTAAGACTACACAATCTATTTGAAAATAAATAGGTGAAGTTTCAAAAGCCGAAGCATGAAGTAGACTTTAATATTCTTGTAATTCATTAAAATAGATTTAAAGGAGTGAAATTTGGAGCTCCTTACAAAAGTTGTATACATATGAAGATGTTGCCAGATTTCATAGATCTGATAATATGGGGACATGAACATGAAAGTATTCCAGAAATAAGATAGAGCAATGAAACTGATTAATTTGTTTATTAGCCTGGTTCTACTGTTATTACGAGTCTGATTGAGGCGGAGGCTAAGTTAAAACATTGTGGTTTGTTATTTATTGATAAAAAGTAGTTTTATTTAACTCCTTTGTATTTAATTAAAAGTCATTGAGCTTTGTTTAATGCTCATTTGGATTTTAAGTAGATGTTTTAAGATATTAATCAAATTGATGAACTTAAGGTAAAGGATATTTTGCTTAATACTGTCTAAAAGTTTGTTGATTATTATTATAATGAGTATTAGTTTAAAGATTAGCTGAAACCAAAAAAACCAATGGTTAGAGTTAAAATTATTAATTATTCTTTCAATTATATACTTAATAATTAACTTGAAAATCACTTTATTGATGTAGTTGCTAATCCTGGGTATTATTTATTTTATATTCTAGAGAAATTTTCAAATATCATAAAGAAATTTCTAATAAAAATATTATGGTCATTAAGAATAATAATTTGACCGATAATTTTGATCAATGTTTAATTAATAAATAACCTTTTAATGTCATTAATTAATCTTATTATTAAGAAATGGTTTAGCATGTATTTAATTTTTTATAATTAATCAAACTTATATTTATCTTTATTTTTAATTAATTTTATTTTCATTTAGTTAGATAAAACATTAAAAATCGAAAAACTTGTTTTTAATTCTCTTTAGCCTGATCATTTGATTGATTTTTGTTCAGATTAAAATATTAATAATCCTTAAACAGCATTAAATTAATTATTTGAAATTTCAGCCAACAGGATTATTTAATAATCATCTAAAGTTCTTAATGAGTAGCTTGATTTATAATAAGAAATGGTTAGTAATAACTATGAAAAATATTAATCTTATAAATAAAAAGTAATAAAAGATGAATAAATGATTTAAGAATTAAATTTCTAAGATATATTAAACGATTATGACAAATCAAAAATTTAATTTAATTAATAAACATCTAATATACCTAAGATGATAATTTAATAATTTAAAGAATTTAATTCAAATAATAAAAATAATAATAAATAAAATTAATAAAATAGTGAAAAAAAATTGCTAGAAAATAATTAAAATTAAATTTTTAATGAATAAGCCCAAAATTTAATATATAATTAATAAAATGGAGAATTTGAATTAAATTCAAATAAAAAATAAAGCAAAAACTTTTAAAAAGATTTAAAAAAAAAAAAAAGATAAAAAAAATAAGTAAATGTTAATTAAGAATTTGATGATACAGAAATAAAGATAGAAGATATATTTGATTTTTGAAATATTAAAAAAAATTAAATATTAGAAAATACTAATAAAAATAATTTATTATATAAAAAAATAATAATAATAACTATAAACATAATATTTATTTAAATCAAAATAAAAAGTCCCAATCTTGAACAAAGAATGAGGTTTTGGAAAAATCATCTTTAAAGACAAGGTGATTCGACTTATTATCGATTTTTACTTTGTCACTAACGACAATTCTGAACTAAGAAATAGGATTATATTCTTTTTAATACACTTTAATCCAATCAATACTTTTGAAAAAAGCATGTTTTTTTATTTCTTCACAACCTATTCTCTAGGCAGGATCTTTGTTGAGTAGTTATTTTAATATATTCTTACTATCATTTGAGAGAAAATCAGGAAGAATCAAAGGACTCTTTAATATATTTTCAAACAATTATTGTCTAAATATTTTTAAATATTTTACTATTTTTAATAATAATATTATATATTAAATTATAGATTAGATATAAATAATTACTGATTATCACAATAAAATGGAGGGATTCCAATTAACATTTCGTAAATTAAAACTCCTACCAAATACCAGTCCAAACTCTTATTGTGTCCAGTCCTTAGAAGCATTTCTGGAGCTAGATAAGCTATTGATCTAATATTAATATTAATAATTATTAATATAAATACCCACAAAAACTAGAAGCTATATTTTTGTCAACCCCTATTTTAGACAGACCAAAGTCAGTTAACTAACAGTGACCTTATCCATCTATTAAAATATTTTAAGGTTTTAGATCTCTATATATAATGTCATGTTTGTGAAGCTCCTCAATTGCTAGCACTATTTCACTAGCATATAGTCAAGCCAGATCTTCAGGAAACCTTATTTATATTTAATAAATATGCATTTTTCTTATATTTAAATTTTATTATATTTTTATTTATTATTTTATATTATTACCTTTAATATTTTTGCAAAAGAATGCTCAAGTCTCCTCCTTTACAAAATCTCATTATCAAAAAAAGTTTGCTATTATTTTGAAAAGTCATTTTAAGATTAACAATAAAGGGGTGTTTTATATAGTTCATAATTTTTTTTTCTGTTTATACATATTATATAAGATTTTATTATAGAACCTGTTATTTTTGAATTATTTTCATAGCATAATATTTATAATTGTTTTTTAGCTTTATTAAATAAACTTATCCAAATACTCCTTATCCTATTTTTCCAATTACATCAATATAAGATAAAGGATTTTATTTAAGATTGTAGTTATGAAACATTAAAACTATTTATTAGTTTTAATTAAGTTCTGATGCTTATTTTTGTTCGAAATTAAGAATTTCAGTTTGAATTTTATTATTATTTAATAATAGGTTTATAATATTAATTTTATTATTAATAACAGCATAATGAAGAGCTGTATTGAGGAAATTATCTTATTAATTTATATTAATATCAAATTATAAAAGTATTCAAACAATTTTTAATTATTAATATTCATCTATGTCTATATTTTATTAATCTATTGCTATTATTAAAGCTGATTGATTGCTAACAGTCAATTAATTTACATCTATTTTTTTTTTTAATAACAACTCTACTAATTCATAATTGTTATTTTAAACAGAATAATGCAGACAATTATATCTGCTTTTATCTGTTTAGTTTATATTATATTGCTAGTTAGATAAAAAAATCTCTTTTATCTTTTCATAGTCATTTATTTTACTATAATATATCAACAATTCTGATAAATTTTATTTATTTTAGTTAACACTATTATTATTTTTGCTATTGTTGTTTGTACTTATCTAACTATTTTAATTAGATTTTACTATTTATATATTATAGTCTATTTTTTTTAGTTGATTTAAATTTGATTATTTAGATTTTTTTGTTTTTATATCTCTCTATTTTTTTTATTCCTCTAATTCTATTTGATCTGGAGTTTACTGAAATTATTTGCGATAAGATTTTTAAGTTAAATTTGTTTTATTTGTCTATATTTAATGCAAAAATTATTCTAATTTAGATTTCTGCTTTATTTCATTTTATCTTTAGATTTATTTAATTTTTTATAATGATTTAGGAGTTACATTATGAGACTTTGATATTTATATTTTATTGATTTTTTGTTAAGATTATTATTTTTTTAATTTTTGATTATTAAATTAAATAGCTTATTAAATTGTTGTTTAAGAACAATCTCGTTAAAAAAAAAATTTGGAAAACATACAAAATAATTAAATTATATAATGATAATAAAATTAATATTAATTATAGAGATATTAATATATAATATGATATAATTAAAGTTGGAAAAACGCTAAAAATTTTTTAATACATACTATTTTAAAAAATTTAAAAATATCTATAAATATGATAATATAAATTAATTAAAATTAATATTAAAAATAATCTTATTAAATATAAATGTTTATAATTAATCAACTAGGAATAGTAGGTATGGGTTTGGTTTATAAAAGTAGTTAAGAAAACTAATTGAGTTTTTCAATACCCCTAACTTCCTCTTATTAGAGAGGTTAAATGACAACATGCATGTCTTCATACAACTCCATAATCTAGTTTAAATATTTTTATTGCATTTTAGACCTAGCTTTACACATTTTGCAATTATCATCTAATAATAATTAATATTAATAATAATTATATTGATTATAATGATACTAAATATTGTTATTGTAAAATAATATTGACTAATGTATTGTAATATATAATACCAGGAAACAAGACTTAATTAACGACAATATTATGAATATCAATCTAATAATTAGCTAGCTCTAAAACTAACCTTTCAGTCTCATAAAGACTTAAAAACTCAGGAATACAAACAGCAATAAAAGTAGTTTTAGATGGATCCTTCATCTAACAATTAACTTTCTCAACAGTTTTCTTTTGATTCTCTAATTGTGAAAACATAGCCTCAATAGGATCTTCCTACTGATTATTATTCATGAACCCACTCAAAAATCCTCCCAATTTATTTTTAATGCTCATAATTTTCTCAAGTCCTTTTTCAAGAATATTAGGGAAATTAAGCAATTTAAGAGTGTGACCAGTTGGAGCAGTATCAAAAACAATGACATCAAATTAGAATGTCTCAATAGTCTTAACCATTTGAGCGAATCCCATGGCTTCATCAATTCCAGGTACAGACGATAATAGTTCTGCGATGAATGAGTTGGTGGATTCATCTAATTATGAGCCATCAAGTGAAGGAATGTTAAGTGATTTCTGATCTATTTTAGAATCGATTTCCATTGCAAAAAGGTTATCTATACCTTTAATGGGGGTGGGTTCTGACATTATTTTCTAGTCAAAACAGTCTGATAGGTTGTGGGCAGGGTCTGTAGAGATTATTAGTACTTGTTTGGATTTTTTAGCTAAGAGGGTAGCGATAGAGGATGAAGTTGTTGTTTTACCTACTCCTCCCTTTCCACCCACAAAGATCCATTTTAGGTTATTGTTGTTTGCTATGTTTTACAAATTACCTTCGAATTCAGAATCCATTCTTATTATTTTTAATTTTTATTATTTATATCTTATTGCTAGAACACTGATCTAGATTATCAATTTTAGTTGTTTTATATTTATATTTTATATTTATAAGTTCTTTATTCTTATTTTTATTATTTTATCTTTATTTTTTATTTTTATTAATTTATTTTTATTATTCTTATTATATTAAATTTAGTAATAAATTTATTGTTTTATTTTTTCATATTTTTAAATCATGATTATTTGCTTAATACACTATTTCTAAATTATTCAATCTAACTAAATCTACTTTAAATAGTATTTTTTACTTGTGAAATAAATTCTTGATTTTTTAATTATTTATTATCAGATTAGTTTACTTTTCCTAAATTTTATACTTCTAGTTATAAGTTTCCAATTGTTTTAAGAATATTTCTTTAAATACTAAAAGTAAATTCATTTTCAGCTAGTTTTTTTGTCCTAATTAATTCATCAGTCTAATTAATTTTTTCTTCTAAACCAGCAATAATTTATAAATATTCTTGTTATAATTTTAATAAGTCATCTCCAAAATTCTTTTTTAATTTTTTATTGTAGGAAGATTTATAAGTTTAATTTCTCCAACTAATAAATATTTGATTTAATATTTTATTTTCATACAATCTTTTACTCTCTTACTTATTCTTTTATTTATTAAATTATTTATATTACTTATCTGACAAATTTTCTTTTATTCATATATTTTCTTAAAATATTAAAAATTATTTATTTTAATTTTGTTTGCTGAATTTTATTTACCATAAAATTTATAACGAAATTTTTTTTATTTAATTTTTTTAAATTAACTTCTAATGATAATTTTATTTAATCAAACAATTATTTCATTTATTCTTCACTATTTTAAGATAAATCAGCATATTATCTTGTATTATTATCATATTTTTCAGATTTTTATTAATATTATTTTTAAAAATAACAAAAGATTTATTTTTTTTGTTCTGCCCAAAAATTTTCCATAAATAATAAAAATTATGATTAATCTTACTGAGTAAATATTTATTAATTTTAAACAATAGTTTTTTAATATTCTTAAGCATAACATTCTACTTGCTAAGTAAGTTTGGTTATATTATATTTATACTAAGTTTCTTTATTTTACATACAGCCTACTTAATCTATTTAATTTGAATTTATAATTAAATAGTGATTGTAAATTATAAGTTATTAAATTAATTAAAAAAATTTAAAATATAATAAAAAGACGCCCACCGTGGGGCTCGAACCCACGACCACAAGGTTAAGAGCCTTGCGCTCTACCAACTGAGCTAGACGGGCTATCAAAAATAGCTAGAAATAAGGGGTTATCAAGGTTAGTAATAATGAAAAATAATAATCTAGTAATTATGAAGATCTATAAAAATCTAATAAATTTATCAATATAAAAATATCTTATATTAAGATCTAATGTCTAGTTTCACCCTTTACGGCAAACAAGGATCACACAGAACCAACAAACTACTAACAACTGCAGAAGTAGCAGGAGTAACTTTGAACTTAGTTGATGCTGACATGAAGTTAATAAAATCAAAGGAATTCACCAAGAAAAATCCATTAGCCAAAATTCCAGTGTTGGAAACTGATAAAGGTTGTATTTATGAGTCTAATGCAATTCTGAAATTTTTAGGAAGTTTCAGTCAGGATCTATTAGGCTGTTCCGAATATGAAAGAGGACTGGTAGATTAATTCGTGGATTATGTGAATTTCGAAGTGGAACCAGCAGCCAATGCTTACATTTCAAGTGTCTATGGATAGTAATAACTTACAGAGCAATAGAGTTAACACATTCGAATGGACTTGGAAAAAGTTTTGAATGTTTTGAACAATCATTTCTCTAATGCATCTCATTTGGTTGCTTAGAAAATCACAATCGCTGATTTATATTTAGCTTAGGTTCTTTTACCTTTTTATAGATTCGTATTTGATCAAACTCATAGAGATAAGCATTAAAATCTCTTTAAATGGTTTACTAATATTTCTTCACATAATGCTTTTTAATCAGTTAATGGAAAAGTTTATTTATGCAAAAATTCAGCTGCTTTGACCTTTAAGAGAGTAGAAGAAAAGAAGTAGGAAGTCAAGAAGGAAGTCCCTAAGAAAGAAGCACCTGCTAAGAAAGAAGCACCAGCTAAAAAAGCAGAAGAGGAAGATGATGATTTAATGCCTAAGAAGAAGGATAATCCATTGGACAAATTACCAGCTAGTAAGTTCAATCTTTTCGACTTCAAAACATTATTTGTGAATGCTCCTTGTAAAAAGGAAGCCATGAAGTTCTTTTGGGAGAATTATGATCCCAATGGATTTTCATTATGGAAGGTGAAATACGATAAATATGAAGGAGAAGGTCAAATAGTTCATGTTACTAATAATCTAGTTGGAGGATATTTGTAGAGACTTGATGATTTCAGAAAATATTGTTTTGCTGTTCATGGAGTTTATGGAGATGAACCTAATTTGGATATTAAGGGATGCTGGTTAT
>Ga0315908_10002986_pt1 | contig 12271 bp, 19 predicted proteins | sample LakEriMetagenome_12_FD_203520 | JGI IMG/M metagenome (GOLD analysis project Ga0315908, IMG submission 203520) | Freshwater fungal communities from buoy surface, Lake Erie, Ohio, United States - Buoy 4 MA124 | ecosystem: Environmental > Aquatic > Freshwater > Lake > Lake biofilm | place: USA...
TTACTCGCAGATCCGCCTCGTGGCGACAGGCTCAGCACTGCTGGCAGCACAGCATGACAGCGAACATGATCTGTGACTGCGGTGTGTGCTTGCCTTGCCCTCCGGCGCATCACTGGGCAGGCCATTGATGCGCAGAACTCGCAGCCGGAAGCAGGACGGCTCCGCTGATGTCATGCGCCGCGCATCCGGCGGGGGTGGGACGTAGCGCGCGTGTTGCCGCTGCGCGAATGCAGCCCAATCAAGCACGGCTTGCTCCCAGTAGTTGGGCCGGCACCTGCAGAGGCACGGTGCAGGGGGCGCGCTGCTGGGGCCGGGTGACCCAGGGCGCACTGTGCACGACAAGGCAGCAGCCGGGCCTGGCATGCCTGCTTGGATGGCTGCGTGCGAGCAGGTCATCAATCTGCCCATCAACAGAGCAGTGGGTGGCCTGGCAGCTGACCTGTCCCGAGCTGCCCTCAATGCGCCTTCGTTCACCAGCAGCACCGGCTGCTTCGGCACGGGAGGGACGGAGGTGGCGACGACGGCGGGGGCCTGCGCCATCACCCGCTCCTGTCCCCCTGCCACAGCCTGCAGCTCATCAGCTATGAGGTCGCCAGGCTGTTCCTCCACCATTTTTATGGTCGCAGATGGGATGCGCGGGCTGCTCTGGCCCTCCTCCTCAGGGGTGCAGGGGCGCTTGGCGAAGGACTGCGGTTTTGGGTGCATCCGCGCGCGATTTCAGACGTGGCCGCGCCTCTGCCCACCAGCAGCCCCTACTCCTGCCTGCAGGCTGTGCAATGGCTTACCGGCTGCATCTGCGCCTCTGGCTCCACAGCTGGAGCAGGCTGCTGCATCTCCGCCATCTCGGCTGGTCCAGGACGTCGCGGGCCTATGCAAACGTCATGCGACACAAAGCATTCATTTTGCCTGTGGTGGTGGCATCCATTGCTTCCCGGTCGGGTGCATCGGTCAAACACTCGATGCGATGGCGTCAACGACTGTCTCAGGGAGCGTGCAGGCAACGCTCCACGATTCAGGTTGCTAACGACACCGGTGATATGGGCTGCCTGCCTGCTTTGCAAGGTGACCCGGAGCCGGCGGACCCGCCCGGCACCCACGCCCCCGGGCAAGCGCGACCAGCCGGAGTCGAGTGTGTGGTGTTTGTTCTTGCATCGGTTGCCTGCTCGTCCGAACCCTGCTGCCGACAGCCCGCCAGATCCCTGACGCCCCCCCACCGCTGGCGAGCCCCAGACCACCCAACGGCTGCTAGCTCCCACACCAATTGTGCCTGGCACAGATTGTGTGCTCTGGGCTGCCCCGGCGCGCGCGTCGGGGGGCGGGGCATGCCCGGGTAGCGGATGCCCCAGCGGCGGCGCTCCAAGAAGCGGGCCCAGACTGCCAGGAGCTCGGCGCACATTGCCAAGGAGAACGCACAGGACGTGGTCCGCAGCATAAATGCAGCTGTGGATGACAATGATGTGAGCAGCTGCCGGCTGCCGCACAGGGACGTGGCTCTGGCTGGTGCAAGGGGGTTGCAGGCCTGCTGCATGGGCCTGCATCCCGCCAGCGATGAGCATGCATTTGCACCGCTGGCTGATGCGATTGCTCCCCCTGACTCCAGCCTCCCCGCCGCTGGCCTGCAGCCCGTGCTGCTGCGCAAACTGGCGGCCGTCAAGGGGCTGGTGAACAACGAGCTGCGCAGCCGCTTGTGGCCTCGTCTGCTGGGAGGTGCAGCAGCAGCGGACGACACAGGGCTGGCTGTGCAGCAGCTGCCCGAAGGCTACGCTGCCGCCGCTGAAGCAACCCACAGGGACAGCAGTACCGTGCGCTGTGATGTGGAGCGCAGCCTGTGGGCATTCACAGGTGGGCGTGGGAGGCAACGCCAAGACGAGGCTGGCAGCCGGGCCGTGGTGTCATGCTGCGGCCACCGCCCAGGCAGCCTGGCTGCCCGCCTGTTGCATGCTGCCCATCTGACTGATGAACTGCCTACAGCAGATGGGTGGTCGGACGCGGAGCGCGACGCGAGGCGGCAAGAGCTGCAGCGGATGCTGAACGCTGTCGTCGTCACAAGCGCAGGTGGGGTGGCTGGGCAGCTGGCTGGGTGCAGCCGACACTGCAGGCCGGCGGTGGTGGAGCTGGGCCGTACGCCCGGCTGCCTGACCGCGCCAGGCGTGCTCCCTGCAGGCAGCGTGCACTACTACCAAGGCCTGCACGATGTGGCGGGCGTGCTGCTGCTGGTGTCCGGCGAGGCCAAGGCGTTTCAGCTGCTGCAAGCGCTGGCGCAGGGCCACCTGCGGGATGCCACACGCCCCACGCTGGACGCCGTGCTGGAGCTGCTGGCGCTGCTGGCACCCATCACGGAGGCAGTCGACCAGCAGCTGGCTGCTCACATCGCAGCGCAGGGGCTGCCGCCCTTCTTTGCCCTGTCCTGGTACATCACGTGGTTCGCCCATGATGTGCCGGACCTGGCTTCAGCGGCGCGCCTGTTCGACCTGTTCCTGGCGTCGCACCCCCTCATGCCACTGTATGTGGGCGCGGTCGCCATGCGCAGTCAGCGCGCCACCCTGCTGGAGTGTGAGGAGATGCCCGAGCTGCACAGCGCGCTCATGAACATGCACATCACCAAGAACCTGACTGTGGATGACCTGGCCTGCCAGGTAGGGCTGCAGCCAAGCACCTTGACCCGACGCCTGAGCTGCACAGTTGCCACATGCATTGGTGCATGACCCTCCAGCGTCCGCGTGAGCAGCTCCGCATTTTCTGCCTTGGGCTGCCTTTGCGGTCTGGCAGTGTCTGCTGGCGGCAGGACCGCTGAGGCGTGTGGCCCCCAGGCGTGGCCACCTGTCGCCCTGTGTTGACCCGCAGGCGCTGGCTCTGTACCAGCAGCTGCCACCAGCAGCCATCTTGGCCAAGAATCACCTGCGCCTGCAGCAGTGTGTGGCCCCTCTGGCCTACAAGCAGCCCGACCACAGCTGGCAGGTGCCCAGCAACAAAGGCCAAGCGTCACGCGACTGGCCACGGCAGCGGCTGGAGCGTGTGCTGTCACTGCTGGCGGGTCCAGGTGTGTGCGGTGCACCCATGCTTACTTTTGCTGTGGGCACTGACATCCTTGCCATGTCAGCTGTAGCATTGCGGCGCGGCAGGTGCAGCGTGTGTGTCCGGGGCGACATCCCCATGCACCAGCCTCTCTCTGTTGCTCACCAACCCGTTTCCTGGCCTGTGTGCTGCTGCAGCGGCCAAGATGCCACGCGGGGTCATGCTGCTCACCATCGCTGCCGTTCACATTGTGGCACTGGCTACCATCTTTTTTGCACAGCACCCATAGAGAGAGGAGAGTAGGCAGATTGCTTCAGCAGCCTGGGCAGCGGGTGCAGGCTGCTGGTCCAGCCACCACCACAACGCAACCATGTGTGGTTGACACCAACCATGGTAGTGTTACAAGCTGCTTCGCAGCAGCATATGTAATTGGTCGCAAGCAAGCTGGTGTTATCTCAAAGGCCGGAGACCGCCTCAGTCGTCGCAGCAGTGCAGAGACCACGCGCTTGATCGAGCCAGCTGCCCGGCAGGTGCTGCATGTTCTTGCCATCTGGAGCGCACACGCGCGACAGACAGTGCCCGCCGAGCGGCGCCTCTTCAAACTCTGGTAGCTGCCCAAACGCTAGCTGAGCTACCTGCGGCCACAAGCGTGGCATCGACGCTGAGTGCACAAACTTGCAAAACAGGACAGCGAGCAGTGTACAGCCATGTTGGCGACCAGCTTGCCCCTGCAAGAATTGGCGAGCAACCCGCCCCTGTGTGCGCTGCTGGCTCACATACCCACTTGCCTTGATCAGTACTTGGGCTGTCAGGCCCCACACCACATGCTGGGCACTGTCTACATGCTCGAAGCTGTGCATCCGCATCTTGCCCCTGCAGGGTGGCAGCGCATCACTTTGCTGGCGGCTGCAGCAAGCAGGGTGGACCGCGGCCACGACACGTGTGTCCCATGCACAGCCCCTGCACGCCTCGTCGACCAGTTGCCCTCCCGCCATGCGGCTGCCACTGACCCGCCAGATTTGAAGTCCCAGCTCAGGTGACCCTCGGACTTGAGAAACGACTCCAGTGGCATGTGGAACACCTGCGCGTGCGCGGGCCAGCAGCAGCTCAGCTGGTTGTCCTCACTGAAGGCACACCAACTGCGCTGCCTCTGACCAGCCCCAGGGTGCGTGCCCTCACCTCAGAGACCTCATCAGCATTCAGGTCGGGGCAAAATGATGGCGGGACTATGGCCACCACTGGGGAGACGCTGAGCAGGTGCTTGCTCAGCAGCGGCGGCAGCAGGCACAGCACGTCTGCCTGCGCCGGCTGCAGGCCGACCTCCTCCTGCGCTTCTCTCAGGGCGCAGGCCACATCCGATGCGTCTTCCTCATCACGTTTGCCACCCGGCAGGGACACCTGTCATGCAGGCGGCAGGCTACTGCGTGGTTTTGGGGGCGTGGGTGCAAGCGGGCCCAGCTGCCCACCCCGCCCAGGGCCAGGCAGCCTCCGCACCCCCCACCCGGGGGGGCCGCCCGGGCGCGGGTGTTGCTACCCAAGGCAGCTGACTCACCTCCCCAGCGTGAGACCGGAGCTTGGACGACCGGACCGTGAGCCAGCAGTGTGCTCGCTGGTCGGTGTGCTGAAAGAGCGCCACCAACACGGCTGCTTGGCGGGGCGCGATGGGCGCGTGCTGCTGCCCCCCCAGGGCTCGCAGGCGCGCTGCAATGCTGTCCAGCTGGGAGGCGCCTGCTGCCTCGCTGCCCTGTGGTGCCTGCTGCTGCGCTGGCTGCGCCTCCATGCGGGCGGCGAGAAACGACAAGTGGCTGCATGCGAGGAATCGGCGTGCATGCAGTCGGCCTGTGGCACCTGCGCGGCTGGGCGCCCACCAGGCCGGCACCGCACCTTGCGTGCTTGCTTAAATAGGCTGGGATCCTGGTCCCCAGCATGCGCAATTGCCAGATCACCCGCTGAAACGCGTGCGCGCACTTCAAAACGTGTAACCAGAAGCTGCCGGTGATGAAGCGTGTCATGAGGGTCGTGCGACCACAGTTGTGGGCCCCAAAGGAGCCGCGGACCAGGTTGGACCACCGAGCCGGCAGGTCCCCGTCAGCTGCGCGCCTGCCACGTTTACTCGATGGCGTAGCATGGATGGCCACCGCTTTGCTGTGCCACCCCACCCCCTGCGCAACCCGTGCTGCTGTCAGCAAATAGGAGGGACCTGATCTGGTGCCCCGCCTGCCCCCGTCTGGCCCCGACAGCAGTACATTGGCTACCATGATGCTTCAACAAGCCCGCAGTGCGGCGTTGCAGAGGTATGGCGCGCTGCGGCTTCACTGGCGCTGCGAACGGGCGCTGTAACGCCCGGCCACCCCTGTCGATGCTGCGCAGGCGTGCATTCAAGGCCGCAGTGCCCTCGGGTCGGCGTCTCAGCGTGTCTGTGCGTGCTCAGGTGGGAGTGCCTCACCATTCGCGGCGGCCCGTTGCGCAAGATGCGGCGCGCTGCTGCGGGGGGCGCCGCTGGACGCCCCTCCTCTCTGCCCAGGCCAGGCCAGCGGGGTGTGAGCCAGCCTGGCTCAGGTCCTGGCACTGCGCGGGTGTTGCAGGACGCGGCCGATGCAAAGTTTGCTGATTACAAGCCGACCACCGCCTTCCTCTTCCCGGGCCAGGGCGCCCAGTACGTGGGCATGGCCAAGGTGGGCAGCGCGCCACCCACGCGGTGGCACCGTGCTGGCAGGGCAGTGATGCATCACTGCGCATGCATGCCGCATGCCGCATGCCTGCTCCATTTGTGGGCTCCGCAGCCATGCAGCGCAGGGCACTGTTGCGCTGGGCGCACAGCAGGGAGGGCTGCCCACCCGGGGTGCACCCCCGCTCTGCACAGGACCTGGTCGCGGACTGCCCGGCTGCCAAGGAGCTGTTCGACAAGGCAGCTGGCATCCTGGGCTACGACCTGCTTGCGCTGTGCGCTGAGGGACCCAAGGAGAAGCTGGACAGCACGGTTTACAGCCAGGTGAGGCGGGGATTGCCGTGGCGCGCAGCCCGCGCGCGGTCAGCAGGCACGCGCGCCGGGGCATGCCGCGCCCAGGGACGCGGGCTGCTGGTCAGGCTGGGTGGGTGGCAAACATGATTTCCCCCCGGCCACAACAGCACGGCAAGCATCTGATGCCTCCGCCATGGCCATGCCCCACCTGCAGCCCGCCATCTACGTCGCCAGCCTGGCAGCGGTCGAGAAGTTCAAGGCGGACAACGGCGCAGATGCGCTGGGCGCCATCGATGTTGCCGCCGGCCTGTCCCTGGGCGAGTACACCGCGCTGACCTTTGCGGGGGCCATGTCCTTTGAGGACGGCCTCAAGCTGGTGAAGCTGCGCGGCGAGAGCATGCAGGCGGCAGCTGAGGCCAAGCCATCCGGCATGGTGTCCGTGATTGGCCTGGACAGCGCCAAGGTACGCAGCTCGCCCTGCTGCTGGTGTGTGAGCGGTGCTGAGGCGTGCCTGCCCTGAGCTGCCACCAGGTCTGCATGCTGCATGGCTGACGGCGGACCTCTGCCCGCCTGCCTGCCTGCCTGCCTGGGGGCTGCGGTGTTGCCCCGCAGGTTGCGGAGCTGTGCGCTGCAGCAACTGCTGAGGTGGGCGCGGACAAGCCCATCCAGATCGCCAACTACCTGTGCCCTGGTAACTACGCGGTGTCTGGCAGCATTGAGGGCTGCCAGGCAGTGGAGGCCAAGGGCAAGGAGTTCAAGGCCCGCATGACGGTCAGGTGAGGGGGAGGGGGCCTGAGCAGGGTTTAGAGGGAGCAGGGAGCAGGGGGGTGCCACGCAGTCATCGCGCGGTGAGAGTGGTCATCAGCCGCAGCGACGATGCTGCGGCGACCATGCTCGCGGGTGCTTGCACAGCCCCCAGGCTGATGGCCCTGGCAGCTTCTGCGTGCACCCGACTGCTGCGCGCCCTCCCTGCGTCCTGGCGCCCCGCTGCTGCAGGCTGGCGGTGGCAGGCGCCTTCCACACCGTGTACATGCAGCCAGCGGTGGAGAAGCTGCAGGAGGCGCTGGCAGCCACCGCCCTGGTGGCCCCCCGCATCCCTGTGATCAGCAACGTGGACGCCCAGCCCCACTCCGACCCCGCCGTCATCAAGCAGATCCTGGCCAGGCAGGTCACCAGCCCCGTGCAGTGGGAGACCACCGTGAAGACGCTGCTGGAGAAGGGCACGACCAAGAGCTACGAGGTGGGGCCGGGCAAGGTCATCGCCGGCATTGTCAAGCGCATTGACAAGAAGGCGGAGGTGGAGAGCGTCGCGGCGTAGGCCGGGCCTGCACGCTGTGCCGACCCCGAATTGTGTGACAAGGCAGCAGGCAACCATGTCAACCCCTGTAATGTCCTGGGGGGCCTGACAGCTGGGTGGGCTTCTCCCACCCTGTGCTGAGCGCGACGCCTGCAGTAGCACCTACTGGCGCAACAGCGCACCGCAGAGTGTGCTGCGGCCCCAGCCCCCCCGCGCCCCGCCTCTCCCGCCGCCTCTCCCGCCGCCCGAGCGCAGCACGCCTGGCAGGGGCGGGCCAGCACCGGGTCTGCCCGCACGACCTGCACCGCGCACATATGCACGCAGCAGCTTCCTCATCTCTACGCGCGGAAATGGGAACCCATCCAGCGCACGACCCGCGACGGGGGTCAGTTCCTCCCGAAGCGCTCCTGCCGTCCTGATCCACCCGAGGCAGGTGCGTGCATGGCCCCAAAGCTCCGCCTTTCATGTCCTCGGCGGCCTGTTGCTGCTGCCGGCCTGCTGTCAACATCGACATGTCAACAGCGCGACGCCCGGGCGCACTGACTGCTGCATGAACATGCATGTTATGCTGCAAGACGTGCATGTGGACCTGGCTGCCGCAAGCAGGCCGCGGTCGCGGCGTGGCAGATCGCCGGATTTGCATGCAGCGATTCGCGCGCCCCCCACAGCTCTGCTCGCTGCGCCCGCTGCTCCCTGCAGGAGGCCTGCGGCCGCCGACATGTCCCGCAAGTCGCGCGAGCTTAGGCTTATGGAAATAGATGCCAAGTGGCCGTCAGCAGCAGCGGAGAACAGCGGCACACGCCCCCGTCGGCTGTCAGCCAGGGGGGCAGACGACGAGGCCGCGCTCTCGCCGCCCCCAGCTGCAGGGGCGCCCGCCAGTGGCGCCCAGGCGGGGCAGTCGGGCACAGCAGCAGCTGCTCGTCCCGTCAAATCACCGGCGTCAGCTGCCAAGCGGCCAGGGGCTGCAGCAGCAGCTGCTCAGCAGCCAACGCCGCAACTGGCGCCCCCCACAGCCGCAGCCAAAGCACGCAGCAGCGGCGCCGCTGCTGCCCAGGATGCAGCGCATGCGGGCGGCAAGCGCAAGCAGCCTGAGGCAGGGCCAGATGCTGGCAACGCTGCCACTGGCAGCCGGCGCACGCCCAGCAAAGCGGCACGAGCAGGGCAGCCAGCAGCTCAGCCATCGCCGGAGCCGGGGCAGCAGCTGAGGCGCCGCACGCCCAAGAAGCCGCCACCAGCAGCAGTGGCAGATGCGGCGGAAGCAGCTGAGGTGCCGTCAGTGCCAGCCAGCAGGCTGAGCAGCACACCCAGCAAACGGGGCGCATCAGGGGTGGACCCAGCTGTGCCGTCTGGCAAGACCAAGCCTGCGCGCGCCGCGCGGGCTCAGGCTGCAGCGGCGTCGTTGGATGCGCAGCGCTCACCTACCAGGGCATCTGGCAGGCGCAGCACGGCAGCAGCGGCGGCGCCGGCAGCAGCGGCAGCACCAGCAGCAGACGCTGACCACACGCCGGCGCCAAAGCGGCGCAGGGTGGATGCAGCGTCAACTATTCAGGCTGTGCGCGTGGCTGCCCAGCCACCACCGCAGCAGGCCACCCTCGGCGCGCCTGCGGAGCCCACCCTGGCAGCAGCAGCACCAGCAGCTGAGACGGCAGCGCCGGCGGCAGCAGCAGCGCCAGCGACGGCAGTAGCAACATCTGGGGCTGATGGTGACGCCGTCATGGTGGACGCACATGGCGCACAGGCTGCAGCTGGCACTGCAGCCGACGCCAACCAGCAGCAGCAGGCGCAGCCAGCACAGCTGGTACCCGGCAGCTGGCAGCACCGGCTGTGTGAGCTGGCCAACCGCGTCAAGATCGGGCTAGTGCAGCAAGGAGAAGTGCTGCCGATCGGCGGACAGTGGAAGATTGCGCACGTCCTCAGATCAGGCGCCCTCACCGGTGCGGACGGCTTGCTGCTGTGGTCAGGCGCCCCCTTGCGTGGGAGAGGCATGGTCGTCCTTGTGCCTTGCCATCGCTGCTGAACACTGCAGCTGCAACCATCCTGTGCTTGCACGCGTGTGCTGAGCTTCAACATCACTCGCATGCTTTGCAGGTGAGAAGGTGGAGTACAGGCGCCAAGCGGGCCCCATGGGCCAGCAGGTGATCAACGCGGGTACCATCACTGAGAATGGCAACATCCTCTGTGGCTGCGCGGACTGCCAGGGCGCCACTGCCGTGCCGAACAGCGTGTTCGAGGAGCACGCAGGCAGCAAAATTCGGCGGCCAGCGCAGTACACCTATCTCAGCGCCTACAACATGTCGCTGAAGGTGCGCGGCGTGACTGATGAACCGAGTGCTGGCGACGCGGCCTGGCTGGGTGCCCTTCACAGCCTGCAAGCAGCCCTGACTGCACTGCTGTCAGCTGGCTTTGCCACTTCTCTGATCCTGCAGGAGCTGGGCATGCTGGTGAACAGCAAGGTGCTGGACACGCACATCGACTACTGCGTCCAGTGCGGTGATGGCGGCGACCTGATGTGCTGCGAGGGCTGCCCTGCTGCCTACCACCACGAGTGCCTGGGGCTGGACGAGCTGACCGAAGACGCCTGGTTCTGCAGCGCATGCATCCAGGTGGGCAGCTCCTGGGGCTGGCAGGGCTTGCACTAGCTGTGGTTGGGTGCCCAGGCTGGCTGCCGCGCGGTGCAGGCCAGGTGGTGATGGAAAGTCGGCAGCGAGTTTGCAAGCGTGGCCTTGATGCGATTTCTGCGCCGTCAACCAAAAGCAACTCTTGCCTGCAGGCCAAGCGCGACCCTGAGGGCTACCGCACAACCGAGCTGTACATGAAGCTGCAGAAGGGGGTGGAAATCGTCAGGGAGCGCCTGCGGAAGCAGAAGGAAGCAGGTGGGCATGCAGTCCCGTCCCGGCCAGTGCACGCCTGACATGCCATGTGCCTCACCATCCATTCGTTGTTCGACAGGCTGAGGCCTGGCAGAGCAGGCACTAGCGGAGCAGCTGATTAGCTGCAAGCCCAGCATTGGTGTGCTGCGCTGCAGCCAGAAGCCTGTTGTGTTGCAACACAGCTCGGCATGCCTTGCCTGCAGGTGTGGCACCGGCAGGTGCCCTGCCGGCCAGCATGCCCAGCCCATCGGGTGGCAGCAAGCGCGCCAGTGCCGTCAGTGCAAGGCAAGCCATTGCCAAGGACGCTGCTGGCGCTTTCGAGCACCACAGTGATCACGAGCGCGGCTGGGAGGATGGCCAGCTGCACGGCGGCATCGCTGGGCCGGGGCGCGGCCGCGGGCGCGGCCGCGGGCGGGGTCGCGGCCGCAGCAGTGGGCGTGGTGGTGACATCCGCATCGGCGGGCCGCTGTTTGGCCCTGTGCCTGCTGATGGCAGCGGCCGTGGGCGCGGCAGAGGCAGGGGCCGGGGCAGGGGGCGCGGCCGCAGTGCGGGAGGCACCGACATCGGCAGCGGGGCTGGCGGCGGCCGGGGCCGCGGCCGCGCAGGCTACCGCACTGGTGCCTTCGGTGCGCTGCTCGGCCAGCCTGGCATGCTGGGCCCTGCGGAGCCTGGCATGCTGCTGGCAGCAGCGGGGGCTGGTGACGATGCCCCTTGGGTGCCCATCCCAGCAGAGGGCAGGGTCAAGCTGCAGGGGCCTGCCGCCATGGGGGGCGCGGCTCGCCGCACACGCGACACCAACAAGAACAAGCGCCTGTTCCTGGGCGAGCCGGGCGCGCTGAAGCACGGCCAGCACGTCACCTACCGGGTGGGTCCTGCGGCTGCTTGGGTGTGCTTGCAGGCTGCTGGTGCACACACCTGCACACAGCTCACCTGCAGCCGCCGCCCAACCTGCCCTGCAGCCTGGACCCAGCAAGCCTAAGATCCTGGACGGCGTCATTGTCCTGGACCCCAACGGCACCAGCGGCATCCGCTGCTCATGCTGCGACACCATCGTCAGCTGCAGCCAGTTTGAGGCGCACGCAGGTACGTGAGCCAAGCCGGGGCCGTGGTGCCAGCAGCTCAACAGGCGGGGCGGGCGGCTCTGCAAGCATTGTGGCATGCCTTGCAGCGCCGCCGCCTCAGCTGCTGGCGCTTCCCGCGTGCACCTTCCATGTTGCACTGGATGGGACTCTCAGCCGCCTTGTCTGTGGTGCAGGCCGCGCCGCCCGGCGTGCTCCCTACGACTACATCTTCACTGACGAGGGTGTCGCCTTGCGCAAGATTGCGGAGGCGCTGCCCCCGCTGCCAGAGGCGGCGGGCGGCGCAGCAACCTACGCCCGTGCAGCACGCGGCAAGAGTGTCAAACAGGGAGCCGGCGGCGGCTTTGGTTACGATGGGTGAGGTTCTGGGACAGCGGGGCAGTGTGCCGCAATGTGTTGCCAGGGGATGGACACCTGTGGCTGCATGCTGCATCAGGCATCCCTGGCATTCGAGCCACAGCACCTGCAGTCGCATGCCCGAGCCGGCCTGAATGGCAAGTCATGTGCACCCTGCAGGCCGCCCGAGGTCGTGCACGAGGAGGGCGCCGGCGCAGGCTGCGTGCTGTGCAGCGCGCCGGACTTCTTGCGCGGCGCCTTTGGCGCCCGCACCATCATCCTGTGCGACACATGCGAACGCGAGTTCCACGTGGGCTGCCTGCGGACTCAGGGCCACTGCGACTTGCATGAGGTGAGGCGGGAGTGGAGCGGCAGGACAGCTGCCAGGTCCAGCAGAGGGTGCACACAGCCGCTGCCTTCAGCTGCAGAGCTGGTGATTGACTGCGTGCGCCTCCTGACTTGCCGCTGCAGCTGCCGCCGGGCGACTGGTACTGCTCACCAGGCTGCGTGTCAATCAAGGCACAGCTGGGTGCATGGGTGGCAGCTGGGGAGCGCGGCTTGACGCTGCACCATTCGTGGCAGCTGATCAATGGCAAGGACGGCAAGATCGCCACAGGTGCGCCGCACGCCAGGGGGCAGCAGCGGCAGCGGAGCGTGTTGCCGCCAAGCGTGCTGCATGCTGTGCTGTGCTGTGCTGTGCTGTGCTGTGGTG
>Ga0315908_10002987_pt1 | contig 12269 bp, 15 predicted proteins | sample LakEriMetagenome_12_FD_203520 | JGI IMG/M metagenome (GOLD analysis project Ga0315908, IMG submission 203520) | Freshwater fungal communities from buoy surface, Lake Erie, Ohio, United States - Buoy 4 MA124 | ecosystem: Environmental > Aquatic > Freshwater > Lake > Lake biofilm | place: USA...
AGCCCCGCTGCCCTGGAGCACGACCCACGGCATCCCAGGAGCACCAAGTCACTCCCACCGGCTCGTTCAGCAGCCTGGCTAGCTCCCGTGGCAGGGCGGCACTGCGATCAGGCTGCCCCGATGAGCTGGCCTCTTCCTCCATTGCCAGTGATCGCGCCCGCTACATGCTAGAAAAAAGGCTGCCCTGGCAGGCTGGCATCTGGCGCTGTGCACGTGAGGGTCGATCTGCGGTGCCTGGCTGGAGTGTGCGGGGGATCTGGCTGTGCGTGCGCGGTCCGTGACTTGCGCGGCTTCAGCCACGGCTGAAGGAAGGGCCCGCCGGCAGCTGCGGGGCAGGGGTCTCGGCGGCATTTTGTCATGGCCCGCTCTCCCCCCTCGCCGCGCCCAGCAGGCTCAGTTCCAGCACATCAGCTTCTGATCAACCGGTGCACTTGATCACCACAATCCCTGCAAGCCCAGCGCAGTTGGCGACCCAGACCGGCCTGCGACCACCGTCGCTTGTGTGCCTGCGCCACAGGCAGCTGCAGCCAGGGGTGATCACGCGGTGGTGCAGCGACATGGACGCCTCCTCCAAGGCCGAGGCGCCCCACACGGGCACAACCATCATTGCGGTTGCATACGAGGGCGGGGTGGTCATAGGCTCGGACTCGCGCGTCAGCACCGGCACATACGTGTCCAACCGCGCCAGCAACAAGCTGACGCTTCTCCTAGACGACATCTACCTGGCACGGTGTGGCAGCGCAGCAGACACGCAGTTCGTGGCCGACCAGGGTGAGGCGCGCTGCACGCCCGCGCGCTGCATGGGGCGCGATCCGCGCGCGCCGCCCCCGGCCCCCCGACCCCCGCACATCCACCGCCACCGCAGTACGCTACTACGCACACCAGATGTCCAACGAGACGCAGAAGCGGCTGTCCATTAAGACAGTGGCCAACCTAGTGTGCATGGTAGGCAGGCAGTGTTGTTGGCACAGGCCGGCGGATGCTGCAGCGCTGCTGGCGCGCTTGGCGCCGGGACAGCATTGTGCGCACACGCCTGCGTGCCGCTGTGCGCGCGCTCCTTCAATCCCGGGCATAGCTTTTGTCCTGCAGATCAACTACGGCAACAAGGACCACCTGATGGCTGGCATGATCATCGCTGGCTGGGACAGCGAGCAGGGCGGGCAGGTGCGTGCTGTCGGGCAGGGTGCCAGCAGCGATGCAGGTAGCACGCGCTCCGAGGCGGCTCAATCCGATGACGATCCACTGCTGCCGTGGTGATGACGCACGCCGCAGGTCTATGCTGCACCCATTGGTGGCAGCATGGTGCGCGAGAGCTATGCAGTGGACGGCAGTGGCAGCTCGTACATCTGGGGCTACTGTGACGCTGAGTACAGGTCGGCGACCGCAGCCGCCCACGACACCATGGCAGGCGGACGGATGGCTGTGCAGGGCTGCATCAGGCAGCTGCACCACGCTTCCACGCCACACCATGAGCCTGTCATCTGCATCCTGGCGGGTCCCTGCTGCAGGCCAGACATGACCCGCCAGCAGGCCGAAGCGTTCTGCATCGAGGCGCTGGCGCTGGCCATGTCCCGCGACGGTTCCAGCGGCGGCGTCATCCGCCTGATGGCGCTGGACAAGGATGGCGCACACCCCACCTATGTGCCAGGCCACGAGGTGAGACACGCCATCGTTATTTCCTGCTAGCTTGCCTGTAGACTGGTTACACTCTGCGGGGCACCCCAACACTCCGGTGCGCGTGCTGGCCCGCAGGTGCCCACTTTCTTTGAGGAACTGCCACCGCCGTCAGCCATGATGGTGGGGTGAGGCAGTGGCGATTGGCGCTTTCACTGTAACCCCATCTTCATGTATCAGCCGGTGGACGAGGCAGGAATGTCAAGCAATGGCCCATTGGCTGCATTGCGCGCACCCAAAAGCCCCCGCTGTCGCCCCAACCAAAGTGCGCCCAGACAGCCGCTCTTGTGTATGCAGTGTGGCCCAGAATGCAAGGGCAACAAAGCCCTGCAGTGGTCGAATGGTATTTGCCACGCCCGCAACGCCAGGCTCGACTGCACTGCTGCAGCCCAGGCCCCGCCCATGCCGCAAATGCACCCGCAAAATGGCCAGCAGGAGGCACATCACACCCCCCCCCCCCCCAACACACACACAACACCCCCTGGTGCTGTGCTGTCAAAAGCCTACTGCTGTGCTGGCTGCATCCATGTGGAGCTGTCCTGAGCTGTCTGTCGAAGGTCGCGCTGCAGTGCGGCCGTCGTTGAGGCTGCGGTGCTGGCATGCACAGCGCAGCCCACGCTGCTGGGGCCAGCAGCACCATGGCAGGCGCAGCCACAGCTGCTGTCATCGGCTGCACAGCCCGCAATGACAGGGTACGTCGCTGCTGGCCAGGGGTCTGCGACATGCTGCTGCGGGCAAATGTGCTCACTGGCTGCTGAGGGCTCAGGCTGCATGCCTGGCGGCACGGGGCCTAGCATCACAGGGGACTCCACCCAGGCCTGCACCGGTGGCGGCGGCTGCAGTGGTGCAGCCACCGGCATGTGCTGAGGGGGAGGCATGCTGTAGCTCTCCGCACTCCAGCTCCACTGGTCTGCTTGTGCTGCTGGTGCTGGCCATGCTGCCTGCACCTGGCTGCTGCTGCTGGTCACAGCAAAGCCCGGATACGCTGCCTGTTCCGCGGTGTCGGCGCCGAATCCCACTGGCAAGCGGGCGTGCTGCCATCCTGCTGCTGCTGCGGACTGTGGAGCAGCTGCCCACTGGCTGCTGCAATCCAGGCTGGCAGTGATCTCTGTTGCCGTGCTGACCAGCTTGCTGGTGGATGGCTGTGGGCTGCTGCTGGCCTGGACTGCTGCCTCGCACACAGTGGGCTGCTGCGCAGGCGCTGGGGTTGGCGCCGGCTCTGTCGCAGGCGGCACCCCGGCTGCTGGTGCATGTGACATGAGCTGCTGCAGAGTAGCGTCCAGCTGCAGGCGAAAACATGTGCACTTCGGTGAAACCGTCAGCCTTGGGTGTCAACAGCACAGCGCAGACCAAAACTGTTGGCAGCACCCAGCATTGAACAAATGATGCAATTTGGGGTGCCCGCCGGGGTGTCCCATGGCAGCTATCTCATCTCACCTCCTCTCTGATGAGGCGTGCAGCCTTTGTGATCTCCTCACCGCGCCCTGCCACGTCGGTACCAAGTGACAGGCGCATCAGAGCGGTGCCCTCAGGGCCCTCAGCACCTGCTGCCTGTGTGACAAACGTCGGGCTGCCACGGAGCTCGGCAGTCAGACTGCCCTGCAGCTGCTGCGAGTCCTGGAAGTCCCGTGCAGCAGAAGCTGTGCCTGCAGCAGTAGATGCAGCATCAGTACAGGTGAGTAGAAAAAAAAGAGTGCACTGCCTTGGACTGACAAACCTGTGCTCAGCACCAGTCTCCACATTCACAGCCTTGCCCCGTGTGCAAATGCTATGCTGGCAGGGCTGCTTGTGCAGTGCTGGCCTCACCTGCTGCTGCCGGCATACCCAGCTGCGCCGCAGCCAGGGCCTCAGCAAGCTCATGCTTGGCCTTGACAGCAGCCTCCTGCACAGCCGCCGATCCGTCAGCAGGGAAATGTGGGCAGGGACCTCATCCAAGGCATGCCAGGCTGGGCGTGCAGCGCCGCCAACGGGATCAACCCGGCCGCATGCACCCACCCGTTCCGCGAGCGCCTCTTCTCGTGCTCGCAGGGCCGCTTCGCGGTCTGCGACGGCTTGTTGATGTGCGGCAGCCAGCAGAGCCACTGCCTCCTGCACTGCCTGAGCTTTGACATGGACACCCTGCAGGAGTGGCATCATTGTGTGATGGGTTGGCCAGCGGAGGCACACAAACTGTCCCATCAGGCGCAACGCTTGAGCTGGGCCGAGATCCCCTCACTGTCTGGCCCTGGAGACACAGTGACCGGCGCAACACCCACCTCGGCCATTGCGCGCGTCTCCTGCTGTGCTGTGGTCGCCGTGCAAGCGGCCTCTGCCTCTCTCAGCGCTGCCAGCTGCGCGAGCTGCTCCAGAGCCTCTGCCGCCTGCCCACTCAGTGGGTGCTCCAGCTGCTGAATGAGCGCATCCCGCAGCCCTGCTGCCCGCTCAGTGGGCCCCAGGCCATCTGCTGCCTGCGCCAGCTGGGCCACATCCGGCTCTCCAGCAGCTCCCGGTAAGGGACCCGTGCCGGCAACCGACATGTGCCGCAGTGGGCTGCTGCGCTGCTGCTCAGCATCAGCTGCTGCAATGCTGCGCTCTGCGGATGTCCTTGTTGCCGAGCTGACGCGCTGCAGCCGGCTGGGCTGGCCATGGGCGCCAGGCGCGCCGGCAGCATTGTCCACACCCCCAATGCCTGACGCCGTGCGCGGGGAGCGTGGCTGCGGCAGTGTGCTTGCGCCAGTGTCACTGGACACGCTGCCTGTGCTGCTGCCACTGCTGGAGCGGCGCAGTGGACTGCCAGACCCTCTGATTCGGCTGTCAGTGCGCACGGCAGCCAGCCCCTCGGGCATCCAGGAAGCAGCGCTGGGGGCCACCTGCGCGCATGGATTGGGCACGTCATGCAGCAAGCGCGGCACTGAAGCAATTCAGCCAGCCGTAGCTACAATGCAACATGCATGTCAATTACGTCATGCAGGACTGGCTGCCACTGTACACATGCGCACACGGAAAGCGCCCAAGCTTATGCCTGCCCCCAACGCCCCCCCCCCCCCCCGGGACCCGCCGCCACCCCTGGCGCGGAGTGTGCCCTTCACTAGCGCATGGATGCTTGCTTACCTCTGGCTGATCCTGCCGTATGTCACTGCTCAGCCGCCTGAGGGGGCTGCGGGGGCTTCGCAGCGGATCGCTGTCTGCCTGAGAGCTGCACCTGCATGCCAACGCCAACAGCCACAATCGGACGCCTGATGCCATCTCAGGAGCCGGCACAAGGCCGGCAGCACAACTGCAACATGCCATGCATTGTGTTGCTGATGCCCGTCCTGCCAACTGATTTGCATGCAGCAATGGCCGCACATGCCGCTGCCTTACCTACGCAGCGGGCTGGCTCCTCTAGGAGGGCTGCCAGGCAGGGAGTGCGAGCGTCGCCTGCTCAGCTCCGGCCACCCTGCCTCCACTTCTGCCTCCTGCAGGCCGCAGCGCGGGCAGCAGCAGTGCACACCGCGTTGATCCATGAGCAGCAACAGGTGCCTGACCGTCTGGCAACACACAGTGAAACGAACACAGCAGCTGGCCAGGCCAGGCTGCGGCTTGCCAGTCACCTGCAGCGCTGTCTGAGGCTCCGGTACGCCGCCACTGCTGACTGGCCCGCTGCGCCTTCCGCTGCCGCCGCTTGCAGCACTGACGCCTGCGGCTGCCGCGCCAACAATGGCCTTGGCTGCTAGCTTCGCAGCTGGCTGCACATCACCATCATCGTTGAACATGCTGAACTTGATCGGGCTGGGGCTGCGGCGTGCGGCGTGCAGGGCCGGGCCAGCCTCCCCCTGTGACTGACTGTCAGCAGGCCAGCCGCCAGCCCCACTGTTCCGGGGTGACATGGCAGGCGATGTGCCGGGCTCGGGCCATGTGATGTCTGTGGTTGGCTCCACCTCCAGCAGGTCATGAGCCAGGTCGCTGTTGTGGCGCGCCAGCACCAGGGCCAGAGTTGGATCCGCAGCAACAGCCGCCGCAGCAGCCCGCCCTGGGCTGCTGCCTGCCTGTCCCTGCAAGGGGGGGCATGCAGATGCACAGGCATGAGATGCGGCATGGCTGCAGTCCATGCCATGGCACACAGCGCCGCGATGCATGCCCGGACTTGCATAATAACAGGCGCACTTCAACCCCAGCTCACCTGCTGCGGATTGCCCTCTCCTCCTGTGCCTGCTGCTGGCGTGCCGGCCAGCTCAGCCTCTTCAGCATCATCCCAGAACTGCTGAGACATGACCGGAGCTCGGGGCGTTTTGGTGCGCAGGCGCACCTTGCTGCTGCTGGCGTTCTGGGACGGACCTTCGCCCACAGGCACAGCAAAGCTGACCGCGCCAGCCGTCACTGCCACTCCGGCTGCTGCATCGCCGCTGGTGCGGTGGCTGCTGCTGCTGCCGCCAGTGTAGTGGCCGCCGCCACCCATGGCATCAGCACTGTCGCCATCGGAGCCGCCTCTGCTCCTGCTGAAAATGCTGACTGGCTTGCCCAGCCCTGCACCAGGCGTGACTGGCCGCTTGCTAGCTGCTCTGACTGCAGCGCTGCTGAAGTGTGCTGCGCTGCTGTCAAAGTTGACGCGAGCAGGTTCTGGCGAAGGAACTGCCGCCACTTCTCCGGATGGCACTGGCTCAGGCAGGCCTGGTGAGCCGTCCAGGTCGCCTGCTGCCTCCTCCTCGTCGGACGACCCATTCTTGAACATGCTGGCACGCTGGATCAATCCTGCGCCGGGCGTGCCAGGGCGGCGGCGTGCTGATGCTGCACCGCAGCTGCCAGATGCAGCTGCCGAACCGGGCTGAAAGTGCACATGTGGGGAGGCCGCCGCCTCTGCTTGCGCAGCAGGGTTGCCTGCAGCAGCGCTGTCAATGCTGTCACTGCTGCTGTCGGCGTGCAGGCTCGGCAGCGGCTGCCAAGGCGTTGCCTTGCGGTTGAGGCTGCTCGGGCTGCTCGGCTGGCATTGTGCATCGTTGCTGCAGGATGCTGCTGCTGCTGCTGCTGCTGCTGCTGCTCCAGGGCTGGCTTGGAACTGAACACGGCCCGTCGCCTCTGCCGCAGCACAGGTGCTTGAGCTGGCAGGCGCACCGTCCATACTGTCATCGCCGCTGCCCTCATGCATGCTGGACAAAGGCTGCCAGGGTGTTGCAACCCGTTTGATGCTGCCGCTGCTGCGCAGCTGGCGGCGTGCTGTGGACACACCGTCATCGCTGTCAGGTTCCGCTTCAAACTGCACACGCGGCGGCTGTTCGGCTGCTGCTGTGGGACGGCTGCTTGAGCCAGTAGCTGCGTCAACGCCGCTGCTGCCGTCCTCATGCATGCCTGACAGCGGCTGCCAAGGTGTCGCCACCCTGGCAATGCTGCTGGAGCGGCGGTATGTGGCAGAGGCCGCAAACTGAACCGCTGGAGTGGGGCTGCTGCCACCGCCAGAGTCTGAGTTGCTCTCACTGCTGCTGTCAAACATGCTGGCAGGGCGCGCAAGGCCAGCTCCGGGCGTGCCCGGGCGCTTCTTGCTGCCTGATGAGTCGGCTGCGCCCTGAGGCTGCAGCTGCTTGGCATCAAAGTGCACATGCTGCTGCTGTGGCTGGGCTGCCTCATCGTCGCTTTCACTGCTGCTGTGGAACATGCTGGCAGGGCGCCCGAGCCCAGCTCCGGGCGTGCCCGGGCGCTTCTTGCTGCCTGCTGAGTCGGCTGCGCCCTGAGGCTGCAGCTGCTGGGCGTCAAAGTGCACATGCTGTTGCTGCTCTCCCGCCTCGTCGTCGCTCTCGCTGCTGCTGTGGAACATGCTGACGGGGCGCCCAAGGCCAGCCCCAGGTGTGCCCGCACGCTTCTTGCTGTCTGCCGAGTCGGCAGCCCCTTGAAGCTGCAGCTGCTGGGCGTCAAAGCGCACATGCTGTTGCTGCTCTCCCGCCTCGTCGTCGCTCTCGCTGCTGCTGTGGAACATGCTGGCAGGGCGCCCAAGGCCAGCCCCAGGTGTGCCCGCACGCTTCTTGCCGCCAGCTGAGTCGGCTGCGCCCTGAGGCTGCAGCTGCTTGGCATCAAAATGCACATGCTGTTGCTGCTCTCCCGCCTCGTCGTCGCTCTCGCTGCTGCTGTGGAACATGCTGACGGGGTGCCCAAGGCCAGCCCCAGGTGTGCCCGCACGCTTCTTGCTGCCTGCTGAGTCGGCAGCCCCTAGAAGCTGCAGCTGCTGGGCGTCAAAGCGCACATGCTGTTGCTGCTCTCCCGCCTCGTCGTCGCTCTCGCTGCTGCTGTGGAACATGCTGGCAGGGCGCCCAAGGCCAGCCCCAGGTGTGCCCGCACGCTTCTTGCTGTCTGCCGAGACGGCAGCGCTTTGAGGCTGCAGCTGCTTGGCATCGAAGTGCACATGCTGCTGTTGCTGCCGGTCTGCTTCGTCGTCACTGTCACTGCTGATCAAGCCGGCATTCCTTGGAGCAAACGGGGTGCCTGGCTTGCGAGCTTGCGGCGGCTGCACAGCTGCCGGTGGCTCCGCAGCAGTTGAAGCGGTGAAGCTCACATGCTGACCTGTGCGCTGGACTGTTGCCACCGCTGCTTGCTGCCCGCTCGCAGCCTCGGGTGTGACCTCGTGACTGGCTGTGACGCTGGTGCCATCGGTGCTGCTGTCGCTGACCCTGTGCGGCACTTGCACTTGCAGGTTGACGGACACCCGCCTGGAGCTGCCGGGTCGCGCAGAGCCCTGGCCGCTGCCGCTGCGTGACTGCGCAAAGACGTCGTCCGAGCCCTCCTGCAGCACCTGCGTGCAGCTGTCCCGCCCGCTGCTGTACTGGGCTTGGCTGTCAGGTCTGTGAGCTGCGATGCGATCGCTGCTGTCGCCGCCGCTGCTGGACGGCAGGCGGCCTGCCGGCTGCTTCAACGCGGATTCAACCTGGGCCAGAGTGGCAGCAGAGATGCGCCCGTCCGGGCCCTTCTGTAGGGCAGTCAGTGCCCGGAACAAGCCCGGGTGCAGCAGCGCCAGGTGCTTGATCGCCTCGACAGGCGCTGCAGGCAGTACCCAAGGAGAAAGCGTGAGGGATGATGTACCCTGTGCATGGCATGGCGCCCATGTGAGTGTGAGGTGCAGCAGCTGCACCATGCAGGTCTGGCGGGCATCATGAAAGCGTCTGGCTGGCTCTCACCGGCATCCTCTGCTGGTGAAGCTTCAGCTGCAGCTTCCGGCTGCGCATGCTGCTGCCGCCCCAGCACTGCGGGAGTGGCTTCCACCGAGGCGGGCGCTTCTGAGGCGGGCGCTTCTGGTGCAGCCGCCCCGAGGGCTTTGCGCTGCCACCAAAACCTTGCCATGCCACTGCCATCTTGCTGCCTGCACGTTGGCGGCGCATGCTGGCGCTCACTGCTCTGTGGGCTGACCCCAGCAGGGCGCCCTCTGAGACGAGAGGCGCATGCGGCGGCATTGCATGCGGCAATAGGCAATGCAGTGCCACAGCGCTGCACCAGCCCACCTGTCCTGCCGAGCAGCCGGTTTACTCTCTCTAAACCGCCGCAGCTGCTCAGCTATGCTGGAGCCTTTGGGCGCTGGGCTGCCCATTGACACCGGTCAAAGCGGTGCCTGTCGCGGCCCGGGCTAGTTTTGACAAGTGGCTGCGCTACAGTGCAGAGAAATGCGTATTACATTCCAGGAACCGACAGGGGCGTGGTACTCGTGCGCCTGCCTGCACCCGCGGGGAAGCTCGGGCCCCGGGGAGGGAGCGGCGTGGCCAAGCCGGCGCCCGCCAGCCTCGGCGTCACACAGTCCATGCGGTGCAATGATCAGGGTCACGGCCGCGCGTGCATGAGGCGTGGTTTGCCGACGTGCAGATGGATCAGGACCTCTTCGACCAGCTGGGGGTGCGCGCTCAGTCCGCTGAGGCCGTGGAGAGGGAGGTGTTGAACCATGTGAGGGCGGCGGGGGTCCGTGCTTTCGGCGCCCGATCCGGCTGCAGTGCTCGCTGCCCAGCACCCGCAGGCGACGCCGCTGCCTTGGCATGAAGCATGCATGCCGTTACTACCGCAGGCGCTGGGTCATGCGGACGCAAGGGGCTACGACGAGGATGTGGCAGGTGCATGGAGCTCGATCGCGTCACACGCCGCGGGAACCGCCCGTCGCCCCCAGCCACAGCACCTGCCTGCCGCACACAGGCAGCTCCAGCACTGCGTGGTCCATTGCCCCAGACCATCGCCATTGTCAGCGGTTATGCGCTGGCATGTGTCAGCATCAGCAGTCACCACGCACGTTCAGGGCGGGCCTGCCACTGCTGCTCCCGCGCCACATGCGCAGGTGGCACGCTGGCCCAGCAGCTGGAGAATGTGGACCAGGAGGCGGCGGCTCTGACTCAAGTGCTGGAGGCGCGCGAGCAGTTCGATCGGGAGCAGCAGCAGGAGCTTGCTGACTCGGTGCGTGTGGTTGGTGGCTGCCCGCTCTTCGGGCTGCCCGCGGCGACTGCATCCCGCACTGTGAGGCGCAGCCACCAGGCGCACGCGCACCAATCTGACCACCCTGGCTTGCATGGGGTTGCAGGCGTCTGACGAGGATGGGCTGACCGAGGAGCAGCGGCAGGCGGCAGATGCCAGACGATCCCTGGAGCTGGCCGTCATGCGCAGCCGCCTGCAGCAGCTGCAGGAGCAGCGCCGGCACCTGCAGGCGCAGCTGCAGGCAGCGCAGGCGGCAGCACCCAGCAGCTCAGGGGCGGCTGGCCAGCCACACCACAGCGGCAGCGCACCCGCGGCTGCTGGCACCAGCAGCGCCGCCGCCCACCAGCCAGCTGCTGGGCTGGTGGAGACGGAGCGCGATCGGCTCATCAGAATAGGTGTGCTCACACCTTTCGACCGCTTGGAAGCATATGACAAGCAGTTGACCGGGCAGCCCACAGCAGCCCCAGCAGCAGGGGCAGCAGCAGCATCAGCAGCAGCAGCAGCAGCAGCAGCAGCGGCGGCGGCGGCGGCCAGCCGCGCTGACGGCACCACCAGCAGCCCAAGCCCGTCGCATGCAGTGGCAGCCCACAGGGTAGCCCAGCCGCATCCCGATGCTGGCAATGGCGCGGTGGAGCCTGTGGGCGAGGCAGCTGTGGTGGTGGAGGAGGATGAGTGGGCGGCACTGAAGGCCGCGGCAGCGCAGCAGCCCAGCAGCCCGGGGCGCGGCCCTGCTGGCCTGACCGCCTACGGCCCTGACGGCAGGTCGGGCGTGCCGCTGGCCGACCTCATGGCCAGGCAGGCCGCCCAGGCAGTGCAGCTGGCAGCTTCGCGCCCCACCAGCGAGCTGGTCGACCCGTTGAAAGACAGGAGGCTGGCCGCCAAGGTGCCCATGGCCAGCGGGCAGCATGTGGGCTACGGCTTCTGGAACCGAGCAGCGGGCAGCAGCCAGGCTGCAGCAAGGGCGGCTGCGCGCGCTGGCGCAGCCGGCAGCCGTCCCAAGCGGCCGCGCACCCTGGAGCCAGCCAAGCGCCCCTCAGCCAAGCGCACAGCCAAGCGGCTCAGGCTGCTGCGCAGGCAGTCAGCCGCCGCTGATGCGGCGGAGGAGGCGTCAGCTGGCAGCAGCGACGATGATGATGCCGCGGATGAGCAGCTGGAGGACTGGCAGGATGATGCAGCCCCGGACGCAGCACCAGCACCAGCAGCCAGGCGGTCTTTGCAACGCCGCGACAGCCTGGGCGTGTCAACGCGTGCGCAGAGTGATGACGAGTGGCTGCCATCAGATGGCAGCGATGGCGACGCGGGATGGCAGAGCCGGCGGCCGCAGCGGTCCCAGGCAGCCGGCAGCCGAGGAGGGCGGCCGTCCACGCCGGGGCTGGCCAGCAGCGGCGAGGGCGCCAGTGACGGCGCTGCCAGCCCCAGCAGCAGCAGCGAGGCGCTGCTGAGTGACGACAGCAGCGATGAAGCCGAGTACGATGATGCATGCAGCGATGTGTACGAGTCGCGCATGCGGCGGTTCAACACCGGCAGCTCACGGTGAGCTGGGCGCCGTGTTGGATGTCCTCAGCTCGGCAGGTAGCCGCATGATGCTGCTAATCTATGCGTGCTCACCAGTCTGCCACCATGGAGTGCGGATGTCCTTGTGCCAAAGGGGCCGCGTGCGTGGGTGGCAGTTCCCCACCGCAGTGCCCATGCTGCCCTTGCTGCAACAGGCCCAGCACACCACCAGGGTCTGCCCCTCCCAGCTCCAGCCAGGGCGCCACTTCCACTGGTGCTGAAACCGACACGCCGGATGCCGTGTTTGACGGAGGCCTGCGTGTGCCTGGGCGCATCTGGGCGCGCCTCTTTGACTACCAGCGCACAGGTGCGCACAGTGGGAGCGGCGGCCGCAGCTTGTGTGCAGGGGCAGGTGCAGGTGATTGGTTTACAGCACAGCTGATGGCTGCAGCACAGCTGGTGGCTACAGCGCGACCGCTGACCCCCAGGGTCTGTCAGGCGCATCCTGTGGCACTGACGCGCCTGCTGCTGGCATGCTGCAGGTGTCAAGTGGCTGTGGGAGCTGCACACACAGCGCGTGGGCGGCATCATTGGCGATGAGATGGGCTTGGGCAAGACCATCCAGGTGCGTAGGGCATGGTGGGAAGGCACAGCTGGCTGCATGTGTCAGGCTGGCAGTGGTTGGCAGTGTTGACTGCCAGGGCGCAGAGGGG
>Ga0315908_10002988_pt1 | contig 12258 bp, 7 predicted proteins | sample LakEriMetagenome_12_FD_203520 | JGI IMG/M metagenome (GOLD analysis project Ga0315908, IMG submission 203520) | Freshwater fungal communities from buoy surface, Lake Erie, Ohio, United States - Buoy 4 MA124 | ecosystem: Environmental > Aquatic > Freshwater > Lake > Lake biofilm | place: USA...
ATCTAAAAATCTAGATGAATGTAATGAAAAAATAAATATTATTATTGATATTATAAATTCATTTGTTGAAAGACCTAATACAATGGTATATGATAAATTACCTATAATAAAAGATAAAAATGATATTGAAAAATATAAATATAATATTGAAAAAAATAAAATATATAAATCATTTTTAGAAGATTATAAAAACATTTTAGAAGATAGTGATTTAGAACATCCATTATATAAGAAATTATATGAAGATAATAAAAAAATATTAACAGTACTTCAAAATATGAAATTAGATGATTGTAAAAATACATTTTTAATAGAAAATAAAGGAGGACGATTATTAAAAAAGAAATATCTTAAAAAAAGATATTTAAAGAATTCTTATTAATGTCTTTAAATATCTTTTTTTTAAGATATTCAAAATATGATATATAATTATCTATAAAATAGCATAGGTTATATCAATTATCATATTTCTATAAAATATCATAGGTTATATCATATACAATTATCTATAAAATAATATAATTAATATCAATTATCATATTTCTATAAAATATCATAGGTTATATCATATACAATTATCTATAAAATATCATAGGTTATATCAATTATAACTTCTATTAAATATCATAGGTTATATCATATACAATTATCTATAAAATATCATAGGTTATATCAATTATAACTTCTATTAAATATCATAGGTTATATCAATTATCATATTTCTATAAAATATCATAGGTTATATCATATACAATTATCTATAAAATAATATAATTAATATCAATTATAACTTCTATAAAATATCATAGGTTATATCAATTATCATATTTCTATAAAATATCATATAATATTCAAAAAAATAAAACTAAATTATCGATGTTTATTTATTATAATATATGAAGTTCTATAACATAAATTATATCAAATATCATATAATATTCAAAAAAATAAAACTAAATTATCGATGTTTATTTATTATAATATATGAAGTTCTATAACATAAATTATATCAAATATCATAATATTTTTTGATGAATTTATTATTTAAAGATATTTTTATTAATGTCTTTATATCTTATTTTTTAATTATAATAGATAGATAATGAATATATCTAATAAAAATGAATGTCCTTCTGATAAAATTTTAAATCCTAAAACTAATAGATGTATTTAAAAACCTAAAACTATAATTAAAAAAGAATGTCCTTCTGATAAAATATTAAAACCTATTATTAAAAAAAATTATAATTATTATTTATTAAAAAAATTATTAATATTTAATGATAATGATAATGATAATGATAATGATAATGATAATGATAATTGTATTAAATTATATAAATATAATACTAATGGAACACCAATATATAAAATAGTATTATTTATCTAAATAATAAATTTGCTATTAAATGTTGTTAATGTTGATGTATGTAGTTTTAATTCATCATTAATTTTTATGATTAATAATATTATATTTTTAATATAAATATTACTAATTTCATCTATATTAGTTCTTCGAATATTATCTAATTGTTTTTATATTAAATGATGAGAATATTTATAATCACTTAATTTTAAAATATCTTTATAAAAATTTTTAATAATATTTGAATATAATCTTTCAAAAGGGTCTGATAATGGTGATGTTATTTCAAAATTTAATAATCTTAAATACTCATCAACAGATTTGGTTGGATTTGATATATAATAATAATAATATTCATATTAAATTAATATTGTTCTATTAATAATATCAATTAGAATATAATTAATTATTATATTTTTTTCATATCTTCTAATGAAAATTTTTAATAATTATCTATAATAGAATTTAAAGGATTTAATATTTTAATATCATCATTTTTAATATAAGAATTCATATAACTAATTTTAACAACAGAACCAAGTAATTATATTTTATCTAAATATTCACTATATATTGTAAGCATTTGTAAAAATATCTCAATATTTCCATCTAATGATTCATTTAATTTAGATATTGTTTTAAACATTATTTTACTTTCAAAATAAAACTATAATCCTCATTTATATTTATATTATATAATATTAAGATGAAAAAAAATAGTAAAAAAAAAGGAGGTGAAATAAATAATAACTTAACAACTATAACACCAGATTATATGAAAAAATCAGATGATTATTATTCTGATAATTTAAAAACATTACATCAAGAAGAAATTAAAGTAACAACTATAACACCATATTATATGAAACAATTAGATTTAAATTATCCTCATAAATTAAAAACATTACATCAAGAAGAAATTAAAGAAATAAATTTAAATAATATTAAAGATAAAATACCTGATAATATTAAATATGCAATTATATCTGCTTTTGAAAATTATAAATTAACAAATAATGGTGTTATTTTTTGGGATAGTAATAATTTAATTAAAAAAGCAGGAGCAACATTAAATAATAATCTGACAGATAGAAATGTAATAAACAATTTACAAACGTATTGTATTGATGTTATTCGTAGGAGTAGTGATGATAATATAGATATTTATAATTTTCTTTTTAGTATTCCGCAGAATACAATATTAAATAATTATAATTATTTAAAAGATTTTATTAATTCTAATAATACTCATCATAGTAATACAATTTTTTTTTCTTATAATCCAAAATATGAATATCAAAATGTTAAAAGTGCAATTGATATAGAAAATGATAATAGAGTTCAGAAAGAATACCATTATCGAGAATATAATAAAGATATTGTTGAAGCATATGAAAAAAATTTCTTTGAAGATAGAAATATAAATGCTATTCAAAACTTTATTAAAAAACAAATGGATTATCTTAAAACATTAAATAATATAGAAAAAAAAATTATTCAAGATTATACAAAACCAGAAAGTTTTAATTTTTATAAATTATCAATATCAAATGAACCAAGTGATAATAGAGAATTTAATACATATCGTAAAAATTTTGGTGATTCATTTTACCATCAAATACATACATTACAAACTGCTGGTAGAATATCAATAGTATTAGGAGAAACACAAATTAATTCAATCGCAGAACCAACTAGACTTCCAGTAAATGGTATGTCTATTATTCAATTAACAAATCGAGAATGGAGATTGGTATTAAATCAATTTATGATAGATTTGAATGAAATAGTATTAAAAGCACCTCCTGTCGAAGAAGTAATATATTGTTATAGAGGTGTATCAGCACAATATATTACAGGAGGACGATTAGAACAACAAAATTTACTTGAATTAATTAATGGTAAACCAAAAGTAAGGTCATTTATATCTAATAGATTAGGGTCATTTTCAGTAGATTTTAATATTTCAAAACAATTTTATGATGATTTACAAGATACACAATATGAAACCTCAAGATGTTTATATAGAACAGCTATAATGCCAGGATGTAGAATATTATATGTAGCACCATTATCTTTATTATCATATGAATTAGAATTTATATCACCAATTAATAGTAAATTTCTATATAATATTGACCAACAAAATGAGACAGACTTATCTCCTAAATTATCTAATAATAATATAAATAGAGAATATGGAATATGTTCAAGAGAAGATGAACAATTTAAATCATTTGATATTGTTTTAGCATTTACACCTCAACCTGCAAATGCTTTTGAAGTTATAAAAAATGCATTAGGTGGTATAGGAGAAAATGCTATTAATGGTTATTTAGAAGTTTGTGGATGTCGTCCAACATATTCATAATAACATTAAAGAAATTGCGAATATCTGCTTTATTTGAAGTACTTTTAATTATATTATAAATATCTTTATCAATAATATTAAATTCTTCTTTGATAAGTTTAATATTATATTTTTGTATTGATAATAATTTATTTAATTCTTCTTTAAATTCATCTGTTAATTCTTTATGATAATAAGAATTATAAATTTTTGATACACTATTAATATAAGTTTTTTTTGTTTCATCCTTAATAATATTTTTATTAAGACGTGCATGTCTTTTTTTAAGAGGTTTTAATAAAACAAATTATTCTTTAAGTTCTTCTTTAATTTTATCTTCATTATCAGTTTCTTCTAAATCACCGTCCTTATATTTTTTTATATATTGTTTTTTTTATATTCACTCTGTGTATGTAAATATTAATCATGATTAGATAATAATTGTCTTTCTGCATTAGTCAATTGCATATTTAATAAATAGTTAAGAATTTATATTAATATCAATTTTTTAATTATTAAAAATAATAATATTGTAAATATTTTATACAAATAAAAAAATAATAGAATTGATAATATAAATAATTATTCATCTTTTTTATTTTTTGTCTTTTTAATAATTGTTTTCATTTGACTATTATAAGTCATTTCTGATACACTTGTTAATTTATTATATTTAATTTCTGCTATTTCATCTATATTATCTTGTATCATATCTATATGAGATACTATTATTATATTATTGAAATATAATAATAATGATTTTAAGAAATTAGGAACCATTGATAGATTGTATTTATCAAAATTTACAAATCCTTCATCTATAAATATTTGATTACATAATATCTCATTTTTATTATTAAATAAACTCATTCTTAATGCTAATGATATTGTAAAATGTTGAAAGCCTGATGCCTGAGTTATTGATATTATTTTCTATTTAAAGATTTCATTTTAATAGTCTTAAATACTTTTATCAATAATTATCAAACTCATACAGATAATATATATCAATTATAAAATATCATATGTTATATCAAATATAACTTCTATCAAATATCATATGTTATATCAAATATAACTTCTATCAAATATCATAGTTATTATCTATTCATATTTCTATAAAAATATCATAGTTATTATCTATTCATATTTCTATAAAAATATCATAGTTATTATCTATTCATATTTCTATAAAAATATCATAGTTAATATCAATTATAACTTCTATCAAATATCATATTCAAAAAAAATAAAACTTGTTTATCTACTTTCATATCTTTAATATAGGATAATTACAATGATATTTAGTTGATTTTTTCAAAACTAATATTTAAAGAGTTCTTATTACATTCAATTTTGGCATTCCATATATCTTTACCTAATTTTGATGCATAAATATAAATTATACTTATTATTCCTATTGAACCTATTATGGATTTAATAGACATTTAAAGTAATTAATAAGATATCTTTAAATATATTTAAATATATTTAAATATATTTCAATAGATTTGAAAATATCATTATTAAATATTTATGTACTATGTCAATTATAACAGCAGTCGTTTTAACTGGTATTGGATGTGCTATAATTCATCAAAATAGTCCAGCAGCACAAGAAGAAAGACGTCTCAGAATTCAAGAGAGAATGAACAAAAATATGGAGCCTATTCGTAAAAAGAATGATAAAAGGAAATTAATAAATAAATTTATTTATGAAATTCCTGAACTTTCTTTTTATGAGGCTGTACAATTGAAGAATAAACTCGGGAACATTTATTTAGAATGGAATGACAAATAAATGTATTTACATGGGATATATAACCAAAAATGATTATTTTATTCCTTATTTTTTTGTCTTTTTAATAATTGTTTTCTTTTGACTATTATAAGTCATTTCTGATACACCACTTAATTTATTATATTTAATTTCTGCTATTTCATCTATATTATCTTGTATCATATCTATATGTGATACTATTATTACATTATTGAAATATAATAATAAACTTTTTAAGAATTGTGGAACCATTGATAGATTATATTTATCAAAATTTACAAATCCTTCATCTATAAATATCTGATTACATAATATCTCATTTTTATTATTAAATAAACTCATTCTTAATGCTAATGATATTGTGAAATGTTGAAACCCTGATGCCTGAGTTATTGATATTATTTTCTTTTCATTATTATTATTTATATCATCATTTATTAACCAATTAATATGAATTTTTTCTTTAACCACATTAATATAATAATCTAATTTAAATGGTTTTGTATCTTTATGACATAAACTTTTAATAATACGATTTGCTCTTCTAGTCAAATTATTTAAAATATGTTTATCATATAATTCAATTTTAAAAGCTTGAAAATTTGTTAAAATATCTTCTAATGTTTCGCACATATTATCAATATTTTCATACATTTCACATAATTTAATATAATTTTCTTTATTTTCATTATTATAACCAGAAATTGTAGATTTTTTAATATAATTATCATTTAATTGTTTCAATTGTTTTTCAATTTCTTTAATTTCATCATTTAAAATTATTTTTTCTCTTATTAATAATTTTGAATTTTCAAGTTTTTTATATTCTTTAAATTTTTCATATGTATCAATAAGTTTTTTATATTTATAATAATTATAAGAATTAACAATTAATTTAATATTATTCATTTGTTCCCATTCATTATATAATTCTTTCAATTTATTATATTTAATAATACGAGGTTTAATATTCTTATTATAATTAATATCTTTCTCTATTTCATTAATTATTCCTGAAATATTACTAATTTTATCTGTAATTTCATTATATTCAATATTCCATTTATTCCAATTATTATATTTTTGATTATTAATTAAATTTTCATATAATTCAAATGATATTATATTAAATATTTGATTAATATCCTTCAAATCTCTTAATTTATCCTGAAAATTATTAATAGATTTAATTAAGTTATCTTTTGAAAGAACTATATCATTTAATTCTTTTGTTATTTTATCTTTCAATTCTTTATTTTTATAATATTCATACCATTCAATATATAAATAATATTTATTTTTCAATTCTTTATTTTTTTCATTACATTCATATAAATATAAATAATCATTTCCATCATTCTCAATACTATCATTTAATAATTTAATATCATTTTCATATTTATTAATAATAATATTTAATTCAGTTATACGATTAACCCAAGGTCTTTTACAACAATATTCACAATTTGGATTAAATAAATATTCATCCTTCGTTGTCAATAATATTAATTCTTGTTTATAAGATAATAATTCACATTCTAATTTAGATATATTATCTTGAATTAAATAATATTTATTTAAAATTTCATCATCCTTTTTAATTTTTTCTTCAATATCTTTAATATTAATTGTATTTAAGGACCGTTTAATACTCATAGAAGTTTTATAAGTAATAGGAATAGAAGGAATATTAATATTTATTAAATTTTGTTCTTGTTGTTTTTTAAAACATAATTTAAAATTATTTTCAATTTGAAATAATTCTTTTTTATTTTTATTTATTATTTCTTCTAATTTAATAATTTCTTTCTCATTTAATTTATAATTATCATAAGTAATCATATTTTTAATATTAACATCTAAATCATTATCATTATTCTTTGGATGGTTCGAAACATAATCATATAAATCATCAATCGTTTTATAATATTTATTAATTTCTGTAATACATTCTTTATCATCTTTTATAGGTTTGTTAATTGTTTCAGGTTTAGAATAAGTTAATGATTGTTGTTCTTTTTCTAATAATTGTTTTTCATTTAATTTTAATTTTATTTCAGATAATAATAAATTTATATCTTTATCATCTATCTCATTATAATTAATTAAATAGGATTTAAGGAACTTTTCTTCATCATCTAGAATAGATAATTCACAAGGTTTATTTATTATAATTAAATTGTCATATTCATTTTCATATTCTATTTTATAATTATCTTTCAATTTATTTAATGTCTTAATATCAATATCTTTTAATAAATATTTAAGTTCATTATATTTAATACTTATTAAAATATATTCATCATCATCAATAATATTCCCAAGTTCTTTTATTAATTTATTATAATCAGTATCAAGAATTATAATATTTTTAGGATTTTTAATATCTATCATAATTGAATTATATTTTGTTAATAATTCTTCTTTTTGTTTTTGTAATTCTGATATTAAATCTTTTGTATTTTGTATTTCTTCTTCTGTTAATTCTTCTATTTTGTTTGTTGATAGTAATTTTTCATAAACCTGTTTTTTATTTTCAATTGTTTTTTTTAAATCTTTATATTTATTATTAGAAGTATTAAACAAAGTTTGTAAATTATATATATATTCAACATTACTAAATTTATCAATTATTTGAAGTGTATCATCATTATTCATTTTTAATATATCATTATCATTATTTTGTGTAATCATAGCAGAATTTAAGAAATTATCCATTGAACCAAATAATTTTTTAACTGTTTCATTAGAACTTCCATTACCATCTTTATAAATTATCATATCAATATCATTTATAAATTTATAAATAGTTGTTGTATCATTATTTAAACTTGTTTCAATTTGATTATTATCTTTTGGTTTCTTAGTTTTATCAAATTTACGAATTATTCTATAAACTATATTATTAATTTCAATATCTATAATTGTTGATGCTCTTTTTTTATTAGAATTAATAATACTTCCTGATAAATTAACATTATTTTTACTTTTAATTTTATTATTACCCCAAATTGCTAATAATAATATATTATATATTGCTGATTTACCTGCTCCATTGCTTGCTTTTATTAAAAATGTTTTTGCATCTAAATTGTGTATATTTAACCAATTTTTATTTTCATAACATAATAATCCTTCCCATTCTAAATATCTAATTAGAAATGAACTTTTTTGTTCTTTTATTTCACTATTAGTATTACATAAATCAATTAATAATTTAAGTTCTTTATTTTTTTTTCTATAATCGTCAATTAAATCATCATTAATATTTTTTTCATTTAATAATAATGTATTCTTATCATTTATAAACATTGATAATAAATTATATTTTTTAGGTGTTAGCATTTTTTTAAAATAAGTTAATATATAATCATCATTTACAATTGATGAAATTTCATTACTATTATATATATCTGATGTTATATTATCTATTAAATCTGTTGTATGATTAGAATCATTTATAAATGAATTATCTATTTTAGAAATAATAATAAATTTAATATTATAACTTTTTAATAAATTATTTAAATTATAAAAATTAATTTTTGAAAAAGTTTTAATTTCAAGAGTTTTTGGAAATAGTTCCAAATTATTTTTAATTACATCTTCTAATAAATATTCATATTTGCCATTTAAACGAATTAATAATTCTTCTTTTTCATTTTCTTTAATATTTATATAACCAATATTATTATAAATATTAATTTCTTCAACTTTCTTATTTTTTAAATCCCATAATAAATAACCATGGTCTAAAATGTCTTCGCTGTAATTGTTTTGAAGAATACTGCCCGAATAACCACAAATAGTATTTTTATAATTAAATATCTGTCTTTTATGAATATCACCCAATAACATAAAATCTAAATTCAAATCTTTAATCCATTCAAGAGGATAAGGGTTTATATCTTCTCTTATTTCTTCTCCATTATATAATTTAACCTTCGCAAATGTTCCATGAAATAATCCAATCTTATATTTAACATCTTCTATTATCTTTGGAAATTCTGGTAATTCTTGTATTCTTCCACTATTTCTATAAATATCCAATGTTGTATTTATAGCAACATAAGAAAAACCAATATTATCAATTATAAATGATTTTGTTTCATTTAAAACTATTAAATTATCAATTTCAAATGAAGAAGAATATAATAAATTTGGCATTTCTGTATCACTCTGGACAAAACAATGATTACCAGGAAATACTATTACCCTTCCTAATTTTGTTAATTCCTGAATGAAAATTCTATAAAGTAATAAACCATATGACCCTATTACATTTTTGTTATGAAATATATCTCCTGTTATTATTATTAAATGTTCATTAAATGTTAATGCTAATTCATCTATTTTATTTTTGATTGAAATAATTGTATTATCAAATACTAATTTATATTCATCATATCTTGATTGTATTTTATCACCGTTTCTAATATGTAAATCAGATAAATGAAATATATATTCTAATGTCATTTTATTAATAAAAAATGATTAAATTCATTCATTTTTTATTAATAAAAATAATGAATTTAGATAATACATATAAATATATAGAATATGGTTATATTTATAAAATATATTCCATATATAATAATTATATTTATATTGGTAAAACAACAACTTTTATTAAAGATAGATTAAGACAACATATGAAAAATAAAAATAGTGTTGTTTATAAATTTTTTAATCGAAATGAATATGATAAATCTATTAAAATAGAAATTATTGAAAGTATTGATATGAATGAAGACATTAGTTATTTATTAGATAAAGAATATAACATAAAAAATAAAGTTTTTGATAAATATAGGTATACACTAAATAATAAAATGAGACTAATTAAAGAACTATCAAATATAAAATTAAGTAAAATGGAACAATACTATATTTATAAATATAGTAAAGATGATAATTATAAACTTATTAATAAATTGATACATAAGAACGATAAATTAATTGATCATTATTTATTTTTAACTAATACTTAAAAACATAAAAAAGTTGTAAATCTTCTCTAAATTTATTTCTATTTCATTTAATATGAATATAAAACTTGTTGAGTTAATGAATGGTTCATTGTTTTTGCTAATTCTTTTCTTTTAATAGGACTGAATGAACTTTTATTAATATAATTAGCATATAATCGTCTTATAAAATTAGGATTAAATGGGTAATTATATATATCATTGAATGTTTTTTTAATAAATGCTCCAAATCCAGAAGCTGTATAACCATTAATATTATTTTTATATTGAAATAAGAAAATATTATTTTTATTGATAAGTTCATCAATAATATCAGGAACATCAATAATTAGAATATCCTTATTTTTATTAGATTTCATATTATAGAAATATAATTTTTTATTATAATAATAATTATATTTTTTATCAATATTTATATTTAAAGTTGGGTCATTATCTATAATTTTAATATGTCTATATTCGCTTGGTCTTTTAGTTGGTATAAGAGTAAATATACAATGAACTAATTTTCTATTATTATCTAATTTACTTGCTCTAATATTATTAATAATTTCATCATCATTAAAATTTATTTTTGTCAATAATTCTTCTGTTGGTATAGTATTATGTCTATTATCAGCATAAGTTTCATTTTTAAGATTTTTATAAGGTTCTAAATGTTTAATAACATCAGCAAATCCTCTAATATGGGAGAAAATAGAAAATAATTGATTAACATAAGAATAATATTTATAAATTATATCTTTAATATTATCTTTAATAAATTTAAATGTTTTACTAATATTAACAGCCTTATATTTTTTGCCATTAATATAATTAAATATATCATGATTTTCATCCAATGGAGTAGGATTATAATTATTATAAATAAGATTAATAATATATGTATATGTTGATTTGGTTGTATCAGAAAATATTGGATTAGCATTAGTATTTTTTTTATAAATTTTAGATTTTGCTAAAATAGGAATTATAACTTTTTCATTAATCTTAATATCTGGTTTTTTAATATTTTTATTATAATATTTTTTAGATTTTTCTCTATTTTTTAATTTAAATTCTTCTGGATTTAATTCCATTTGTTTATTTTTCCATACTTCATATTGTTCTTTTTTAGAAAGAGTTTTACATTCATTATATAAATTATTAATTATAATATAACCATCATTAATATATTTATTAATATATTCATTAGTTTTATTTTCTAAATCCTGTTTATCAGTTGCATTATAAATTTCTAATAAATTAATTTTCCATTTACTAAAATTACCATTATATTTATCAATAACATAATTATAAAATGCACATTTACATTTCTTAGTTTCTTTTTTTAAATCATAAAATTTTTTAGATAGAGGTTGAGTTGTATTTCCTATATAAATAATTTTATCATTTTCAATATCTTCAAATGAACTAATATCATTTTCATCATCATTTATAAATGTTTTATTAATAGTTACTGAATATATATTCGTTGTAATCATTTTATCTTCTTCTATCTATAATTATAAAGTTATTAATCATTTTTTATATAATAATTGTAATTGTTTTCGGTTTGTCCTGTTATAATGTTTGTAATTGTTTTCGGTTTGTCCTGTTATAATGTCTGTAATTGTTTTCGGGTTGTCCTGCTATAATGCCTGTAATTGTTTTATGTTTGACCTACTATAATGCCTGTAATTGTTTTATGTTTGACCTACTATAATGCCTGTAATTGTTTTATGTTTGACCTGCTATAATGCCTGTAATTGATTTTTTAACATATTCGCTAAAA
>Ga0315908_10002989_pt1 | contig 12254 bp, 5 predicted proteins | sample LakEriMetagenome_12_FD_203520 | JGI IMG/M metagenome (GOLD analysis project Ga0315908, IMG submission 203520) | Freshwater fungal communities from buoy surface, Lake Erie, Ohio, United States - Buoy 4 MA124 | ecosystem: Environmental > Aquatic > Freshwater > Lake > Lake biofilm | place: USA...
TTAACAAGAATTAAATTATAAAAAATTTTGAAAAATCTTATTCGTGATTTATTAAAAGAACATTATAATAAAAAATAATTATCAATTGATAGATAATTTTGAAAATTAATATAAATATTCCAAGATATGTGAGAATTATTAATCAGACAAAAGTAAAAATATTATAATAAATTTTTTTCTAAAAATCTATATGGATAAATTAAGCAATAAGAATAAATGATTTAGTAAATAAAATAGTGATAATTGCATAAAATAAAAGTGAAATAAAATTAATAAAATTTTTTCTTTTCATAAAAACTCTATTTTTTATGTTATTAATTAAAAAAAGAATCGATTTAGATTGATTGATACTTTTTCAAACATATAAATATGGAGAAACAGTTTAATTTCCAATTTAAAAAAACTTCATTAGTCTTAATAAATTATAATTTTAATGCATTTTAAAAACATTCTTAAAAATAAGAAAATTAAATATATATATTAATAAATAAAAATAATAATAAAAAAATATTAAATAGATATTTAGATGATCATTTTTAATCTAAATAGATAACGATGAAAAATTATGAAGTAAAAATTTGTTTTTTTTTTAAAATTTGGAGTGATAATAGTAAAACATGACTTTAATGAATCAAAAATTTGAAAAATAAAAAACCTTTTTAAAAATTAGAATATAAATATAATAAAAGAAATGCAAAGAAAAAAATGTATAAAACAGATACTCGTCATTTAAATATTTTTATAAATAATTCTTTTGTACTTTTATCTTAGGTAAATTTAAAAAAAGTTACTTGTTTTGTAATAAATAATCAAAACATTTTCAGCTTTATGAAAAAATTTGAGAAAGAATAAAGGAGTAATAATGATAATTATAGTTAAAAGTGGTTAAATATTAAGTTACTAATTATTTTAGATGATTTATTAAGTTTTAGCTATAAATACATCAATCACCTTTTTCAAATATTTTCTTAGATAACCAACAAATATATTAAAATTAAAGAGAAATGAGATTCTTTAATTAGTCATCTACCAAATTAAAAAAATTTAATAAATTATTTTTTTAAAATAATATATTCAGTTAAATCATTTTTTATTTTATAAATTTAAATTTTGTTTTATTTTAGAAATAACTTGTGGATCTCCTAAGTTTTTTATAATTCCTTCTATACTATTTGTTGAATCATCAGGAGGATTCAAATGAATTTTAGTGTTTTCAATAATAATATGTGGTAAATCATTATTTAATAGTTAGTTAGATTTATTATCAAGGGAATTTGATTAATTTATATTATTATAAATAAAGGAGTTTAATGATTATTTTAATTTATTAAACTGTTATTCAACATTAGATCCTATTTAATCAAGATCAGTATTTGAATTTTATGATATCTAATTAACTTTGTATTCTTTAAAAGTAGGTAAATCATTCGATTATTTCTAATTATTTTAATGAGTATTTTAATTTTTGATTTTATATTTTACATGTTTCTTAACTTCTTAATTATTTTAATTATCTTGATCTTCTTGATCATCTATTTCATCTTTTTCTTCATATTCATCATGATCATCATTATCATCATTTTCATAATTATCATCTTCTTCCTCTTCCTCTTCATCTTTTTCCTCTTCTCTTTCTTCAACATTTTCTTCTTCTCCTTCCTCTTCATTATCTTCTCCTTATTCTTCATCTCCTTTTTCTGGTTTTTCTTTTTCTTTTTTATGATTATCTTTTTTCTATTACTAACTAACCTAACCTTTTAATTATTTATTTCTTATAAAATTGGTAATATTACCATTTTCCTTTTTCTTTTTTAATTATTTATTCTCTTTTTTATTTTTTTTTCGCTTTATATTCTTCTTCTTTTTTCCTTTTTCTTTATCTATGTTCAATTACTATTCCTATTATGATTATTAATTTTATTGTTAATTGTCTTATATTTAGATATTTTTAGTATTTTTATCTGACTAATTATTATTTATAATTTTATTTTTATCTCTGCCTTTATTATTATCTTATTCTTATTCTTTTTATTCCATTTATATTTAATTTTATTGAATTTATATATCTTTTTAACCATTATTTTATTATTCATTTTTTTGAATCTATTATTATTATTATTAATCTATTAACTTTTTTAATAATTCAGATCCTTAATTTTATTTTTTTTCTTCCTTTTCCTCTTCTTTTTCTTCTTCTTCTTGTTCCTCTTTTTCTTCTTCTTCTTCTTCTTCTAATTCTTTTTCTTCTTCTTCTTCTTCTAATTCTTTTTCTTCTTCTTCTTCTTCTAATTCTTTTTCTTCTTCTTCTTCTTCTTGTTCTTCATCTTCTAATTCTTCATCTTCTAATTCTTCTTATTTATCTTATTTCTCATAAATATTTTTAGCTATTTATTAATTCTATTAAGATGTGATATTTAACTATTATTATGGCTTTTAAATTTACTATTTTTATTCATTTATTTATTAATTTTATTATTTATTTTGGTTACTATCATTAGTAATATTATGAAATATTTATTGATTTTCAAAAGAATTTAATTTATCAATTAATTTTTAGTTTAAAGGATTCACTTAATTTTAAATTTATGAAATTTAATTAATATTTTAAACCTATTAATCTTGATTTTATTATTATTCTTTTTTTTATTCTTATTCTTATTATTATTCTTTTTTTTATTCTTATTCTTATTATTATTCTTATTTCTATTCTTACTTTTATTCTAAACTTTAATCTTAATTTTATTCTTTATTTTAATTTAAATCTTAATTTTAGTCTAGACTTTATTCTATATTTTTTTCAGTTTATGACATCTAAATATTTTAAATTTGGCCAGATAAATTCATTAATTATTCTTAAATTGATTCTTAAAACTAATCTATCTTTTTGTTTTCTTCCTTTAAACTTTATTCTATTCTTAATAAACTATCTTCTGTTATACCTTAAGCTTTTAATTTTTATGCTAATCTTAAATTTTGTATTCCTTATTTATTATTTTATAATTTTTTTCCTTATTTTATCAATTTCTTAATTAAAAATCTATTATGTAGTTTTTAAATTTTGTTTCGTCTAAATTATCTCTTAATTTAACTTTTAAGTGATAAAAGTTTTTTTTTTAAGGATAATTGTGCTGTTTATTTTTAATTTATTTAAATATTTTTGTTTTATTTTGATTCTTTTTTTTTTATTTATAAAATTTAACTATTTATTGATATAAACAAAATCATTAATAAAAAAAATTTTTTTTTTATCTACATTAAAATGAAAATAAATTATAATTAAATAATTTATTTAATTATAAATATAATAATATATTAATAAATTATTTTTAAATTCTATAAATAATATCAATAATAAATTAATAGCTAATAATGATTAAAAATATAAATTAAGAAATAAAAGCGGAAAGAGAAAAAATTTAATTTTAAAATATTAATGGTAAATAAAATTAAAATAATATAAGTTGAAATTTAATAAGAGTTTGGTTAGAATTATTTTAATGATTAATATTAATACATAAATTAATTTTTAATAAAAATATACAATCCTTAATAAGATGATATTTTTATAAGTTATTAATACATTTTTTAGATAGTAGAAGAATTAGTGAACAATAAATAAGGAATATAATTATATCAATAAATATATTTTTTTTATGAAAAAATGGTAAGTGAGAAATTAAACAATTTAATGTAAAACAATGAAAATTACTTAAAAGAGTTAGAAAAAATGTGGATTACATTAATGAATAATTTCAATTTAATAAGTGAAATATTCAGAATATTTGAATGGGAATAATTATATTATTAGAACTCAAAAACAATGGAAGAATTTATATTAAAGATATTAAGGAATTAACTTGAAAATGAACAAGGATTACTTTAATAGATGGTTAATGATTTGATATAAATAATATAGGAAAAGAGAAAAGGATTAGAAATAGATTCAGAAATGATAGGATAAATAATTAAGATGTTATAAATGACAGAACTATATGAGAGTTACTTTGTAAAAGAATTTATCTAAGATACAGAAGTGCAGCTTAAGTAATAACTAGAATAACATTTAAATAAGTTTGAAATCTGTTTATATTTAGATTTCTGCACTTCAGTGTTTAGTAAAGAGTAAGAGTATTAAAAAATTTTAATAAAGAATGAAGAGACTATAAAGTAAGTGAATAAAATAATAGAAAGAGTATTAATATAGGAAAAAATCGATCTAATTCTAGAATAAGGGTTACCTACTTTGATTGATCTTAACCTCATTACTTATCTCGATACCTTATACAGATTCGTTATCAATGTTAATTAATTAGAATCCCTCAAAAAGTATTGGACTCTTTATATTAAAGCCAAAGGTTTGCCCATTTTGGATCATGATACAATCAGTATCATTGAAACAATCTTACAATTCAACAACAAATTAGAAATAATTTTGGAAGACTGTTTCAAAGGCAACTCTTAATTGAAAACTAACAAGAATTTTGCTATAGAGTACATCATGAACCTTAAAAATAATAAAATAGCAGAGTTGTTATCAAGGGAAATGGACTAATGTTTAAAGAAAGGGAAGGAAGAGAAATTAATGAATTTGATGAAGTTATTTCAATTGATTTAAGCAAAAGATGTATTTGAGGCGTTTTACTCAAAGAGATTGGTGCGTAGAGTGGTTTTAAATGAAAATAGTAGTATTAGTGATTTAGAGAGGATGGTGGTCACTAAGATGGCTGAAGTCTGTGGTTAGACTTATACTAAGAAAATAGAGGATATCCTTAAGGATGTAGAGATCTCTCATAATCTAAACAATGCTTATCATAAATAGGCAAATGATAGAGGATTAATGGATGAGGAGGATGAACATCAGATTGTTGAAATATAAGTAGATAATAAGAATATAGAAGTGGAACAATAAAGGGATAATAGAGATATTTATGACTAAAATAATAATAAGAATAACATCTAATTCTTTACTTACATTTTTAGTGCTAACTCCTGGCCTTTACCATCCATGCCTGTCACTTACCTGCCTCCTCAGTTGCTTACACTCTCTAGCCAGTTCATTTCTTTTTACCATCTCAAGTATAATGGACAAACTCTTAAGTTCTAATATGACTCTAACACTGTTCAACTTTCCTATAATCTCCATAATACTTATCTTATCTCTGCCTCTTTAATACAAGCTATCATATTGTTGCAATTTAATCACCATTCATCTCTCTCTTATTCCTAAATTCTTGATCTACTCTCTATTTCTAATGAAGACCTTTAAAAAAATCTATATGCTTTTTTTCATTTAAAATAAATACAGGAGCAAATTATCATTAAAGTCAAACATGATTCTAATAGCAATACTTTTAATTAGGATGATATCTTTATCTTGAATGAATAATTCAGTAGTAAAACCAAAAAGTTAAAGTTAAATACAGTTTAAAAGAAAGAAAATAAAGAGTCTGAAGAAACAACTGAAAAGGTGATCTAGGAAAGGTAATACGTTTTGGAGAGTGCAATTGTAATGTTGATGAAATAAAAAAGGACAATGAAGCATTCTGATTTAATTTAAGAAGTTATTTAGAAAGTCAAGCTGCCTGTTCAAACTGTAGAAGTCAAAAAAAGAATAGATTATCTCATTTCCAGAGATTATATGTATAGATCTACTGAAGATTTATAAATTTATCATTATCTAGCATGAAAATTATTATTATTAAACTTATAATTTATTTTATATTATCATCAATTTTTACCATTATTATCAAATAATTATATTATAATTAATTTTATATTATATAGTAGTAGTAATTTAAATTTATAAAACAAAAAAATTAATTCATAGCTTTTTAATTGAAAATAATTTAGTAGATCTAGATCTAGGATTTAAATTTATTTCTTATTATGTTGGTTAAAGATGATTTTTAATAATAGAAATAATTTTATTTTTTTTCTAATAATGATATTAAAATAATATTAACTTATTATTTAATAAAATTAAGAACAATTTGTTGCTCTAAAGAGTGAAAAGTCAAAAAAACAGCTTTAGAATCTTTTTTCATAAAATTAGTTAATTTATTTATTGTGTCATTTATATTTTAAAACTCATTATTAACACTAATTCTTAAAGCCTAAAAAACTTTAATAATTGTAGAGAAATCGGTCATTCCATTAATTTAAGATTATTGAATCGACATTTTTAAATCATTAGTGGTTTTTATTCCATGTTTATCTCAATACTCAATTATTTTATGAGCCAATTACTGACTAAACTTTAAATCTCCATTAGTATCCAGTATTTCAGATAATGTTAAAGCATCTAAACTTTCTAGCTAAATAAAAAATCAGATTATTATAATTAATTACTAGATTCTAAGCATTAATTGAATTATTTTAATCAAATCTCATATCTAATGAATGATTTTCCCCAAAATAACTAAATCCCCATTCTTTGATGTCAAAATGCAAAGAATTCACTCCAAAATCTGCAAGGACATAGTCCACTTCTGAAATTCCAATAGATTATAAAACCTAGTCAAAATTCAAATAATTAATATTAAATAGCCTCATTCTTGATTTATATTTTTCATTATTAGACAATATTTATTTGTGAAAATAATCCAAAATTCTTTTATCTAGTTCTAGTCCTATTACTTCTAAGTTATCATCTTGTTTTAACATTGCCAAACTATGACCACCCAAACCAAATGTCAAATCCAACATTATTTTACTTTATTTATTCTCTTTTTCTCCATCATTGAAAATTTTCTTTATTTCATTTACCATTACAGGAATATGTTCATATTTCTTTTCTTTTTTATCATTATTTAATGATTCTTCTTATTTTAATTAACTCTATATCAAATCTGAAACTCCTTCTCTTTTTAATAAATTTTTTATATTCTTTACTTATAGTTAAGCTAAATTCATTCTTTTTAAATATATATATTTTCTCATTTTATATTATTTTTTACTATTTTTATGTACATTAAAAATTAAAATAAAATTTTAAATCCCTTAGAAAAATACAGGAAAAAATAAAAAGAAAAAGAGAAACAAAAAGTAAAATTATAAATATTTTATACTAGTAAATATAAAGAAAGTAGCAAATAAAAAAAAAATAAGAAGAAGAACAATAATTAAAAAATGAAAATTAGATTGATAAAAATCTTAATAAAGTTGAATAATAAAAATTATTTTTCAAAGAACTAGGATTAGATGAAAGATAATTGATAAAAAATATAAAAAATAATAAAGAATAAATAATAAAAAATATTAATCCTGACTTTTTAGATAATAATAAAGAATAAATAATTTTATAAAATATTAATTAAAGTAATGATTAATATGATTAATTTTAGAATTAAAATTAAAAAGATTAATAGGATTTAATATTACCAAATATTCCTAAATGGCCTATTCCTTAATATATTTTAGATAATATTCTATTGAATACTCAATATAAAGATAACTTTAAAAAATATAAAAATAATAGCTATTATTAAAAATAATACCATTAAAATAAAAATATTTAGTATTAAGATATATAAAATAACCTTAATAATTAATTATCATTAAATTAAAGTATAAACTTGAATAATTAAATGAAAGAAACTAATTAATTAAATCAAGAATAAGAAAACTTAATTAAATAATAGTTTAAAAATCATAAATTTAATTAAATAAATTAAGATCCCTTTTATTAATTAACTTTAGATGAATCTTTTAATATATTTGACAATAATAAAAATAAAAAATAGCAATAATAATAATAGTTAAAATAATTATAAAATTCACAAATATTAAATTAATAATAATTATAAAATAACATAATCATAGAAGAATTATTTATATAAAATTAAGAAAATTAGGATAATAATTATTTAGTAGATTAAGATGTTAATCAAATAATAAATTTGGAAAGAGAATTAAATTAATAGTAAAATAACGATAATGTAATAAAGAAGAATGCTCAATTAATAGGAAATAGCAAAATTGATGTAACTTAACAAAATAGATTATTTGTACCAATAAGCATAATAAAAAAAGTAAAGAAATGAAATAAAATAATACAAATATAGTTTAATATATCATTTTTTATTTTTTTATTACAATAATTATTAAAAACCTGAAAATGTATAATTAATTCCTAAATCTTTTATTTATTATCTTTTTTACTCTTCTTTCTTTAGAAGCTTTTCTAAATCTTACTTTATCTATTCAGGAGTTTTGGGAGAATTTCTTTTATCAATAAATTTTTATTGCCAATCAACAAATTTATATTTTTTTAGTGTTTTTTTGAATAAGAATGGATTCTAATAATTGGTAAAATTGACAATAATAATAATAATAACAATAATGATAATAATGATAATAATAACAATAATGATAATATTGGTAATAATGATAATAATGATAATAATGATGTATATGATGGATATGTATATAGACGATATAATACTTTGTAAGTGAGCAATTATTGAGCATCTAAATAAATAGCTTTAATCTACTTAGAATGCATGATATAACCATGAATAGCCTTAGCAGCCATCTATGCAATTTCCTTATACTGGAATTAAACCCAAGCATATCCTTTGCTTCTAGCAGTTTTTCTACTTCTAGCTAACTTGACCCTTGTCACTTTCCCAAATTATCCAAAATATTAATACAATCCTTCTTCTACAAATCCACTTGGCAAGTGACTTATAAATATAACTCCTCTCTCACTTTCGTTTTCAACTTCTTTCTCTTACTTTTTTTCAATTGCGAATCTATTTACTTTCTTTATCTTCTTACTTTTCTCCTCTAATCCTTTTAATTCTCTATCTTTCTCTTCTACTTTCTATTCTACTTTCTCCTTTTCTCCTATTACTTTTTACTTATTTACTTTTAATTTCTATTTATTTTCTTTACCTTACACTTTCTCTTTTTTCATTTATATTTAGATATTATTATTTATTATATTAAATGTATACACCTATCAATTTTCAAAATTTTATTTCCAAATAAAAATAATCTAAAGATCAACTAAAAATTAAAAAAAAACTTAAATCTATTTAAATATCTATTGATAATAAACTTTCTAATGTTTCAAAAGTAAAAAGTAAAAACACAATTGACTTCGAAGAAATTTAAATTAATAGAAATAATAAAATATTATTAGATAAAATTAGTAAAATAATGACCAAACCATTGAATTCTTTCAAGTAATTAAGTTACTTAGATTAATATAACAATTATAAAATCACAGATAAAATTTTTTAAATAAAATAGAGTTCTCTAAATGAATAAAGGAGGAAAAAATAATAAATTAAAATAATTACAGAAAATTAAATTTTAGTATAAAAACTATAAAACTAAAAAAGTGAATATGATGCCAAAAAAATGATTCATGATAGAGCTAAAATAGAATACTTTATTTAAAATTTATGCGAATATAAACCATTTTAACTTTGAAAAAATTCATCAAGTCATAAACTTAATAATACTAATAAAAACAATTCTCTTACGAAATAAAATAACAATAACTTAAGGTCAAATAATGTTCTAAGTTAATAAATGCAAAGAAAGAGAAAAATATTTATTTTTAAATAAAATTTATTATATGCAATGAAATTATATCAAATAGTAATATTTGTAGAAAATAAGTAATAAATTTTTATCATTATAAGATTTTTCAATATATTAATAGAATCAGATTAGGATGAGTATTATTTTTTTCTTTAAATCTCAGAAGAAAAAGGACTTAATTTATTATGAGACCAATATTAGAATAAAATTGATAAATTAATATAAAATATTCAGTTTTAAGAAGAAAATTTTTAAATTCTAGATTACTCACATTATTTCTAAAAAGTGTTAAAAAATAAAGAATAAAAATAATATCTTAATTCTTATTTAAAATAAAGAATTTAAAGCCAAAATGATTTGGAAAAAAATTATAAATATTCTTATAATAATAAAATTAATGAAAATAATAATAGATTATTAAATAATAGCTAAATTATAAGCGATAAATAATAGAAAATAGTTTAAGAAAACTAATAATAAATGAATCTAATAAAATATTAAAATCAAATATTTGAAACTAATTTAAATAATAAAACATTTTAAAATTTTGATAATAATTATGATTATTAAAAAGAAAAAAATATTTTTTAATAATGAGAAAGTAAAAAAATTTATATAATAATATTTAAAATAATTAGAAAGATAGATAGAAAATCTTGACAAATATATCTAATTAAAGAATTTAAAAGAAAATAATAATTCATAATACAATTCAGAAAATTTTGAGGAATATGAATAATAATAAGATGACTTATGAATAAATAAGTTAAAAATATAAATAAAAAGATGAAGTTAATAAAATAAATAATATAATGTAATTATAAATCAAAGTGAATGATTGTATTTTAAATTGAGAAATGATTTAGTGTTTTCATAGATCATATAAGAAATGGAAACAGCAGGGATATTTTTATAGAAATTAGGAACAATTCCTTTATAGAAACCTTTGATGCCTTCATGAGAGTAAATTTTTTAAAAGCAGTCTATAATTCCATCAAACTTAAAATGTTCAAAGCCATACATGCCCTAAATCTATAATTTGGTCTTCACGATAGCAAACGGGTAACTAACAAATTAGGCAATTGAAGAAGATATAGCTCCACAAACCAACATGATATGTACCTTTGAAAGAGGAGGAGAGTTGTTTATATTGTTATTATTATTAAGTTTATTCTTACTATAAATGCTATTATTGCTATTAGTGTTATTGGTATTATGTTAGTTATTAGTATGATATGTAAAATTGTTATTGTAAATGTATTTATCTCTGAGTATGGAGTAAATAGCGAGGTCAATGCCAGTGTAAGGAAGGATGCCCATAATACTAGCATTAAATCCTTTATACATTCCACTAAGTCCATGCTACCTCCTTATCTCTGCTAAACACATCTAAATAGTCTGTTTCTCTTTATGCTTGTTAACTGCCAATCTAGTCTTTGTTATTTCCAAAGGATATATTATCACTTAAGTCAATGCTCCCGCCAATCCTCCAGCCACTAGTCTCTCTCCAAAACTACCATTATTCTTATCCACATATATTACTCCTTAAATCTTCTCAAAAAATAAAAACTTTAATCCTATTTCTGGAGCTATTTTTAAACAATTTGTTCCGTTTCCTTTAAATAAATCCTTTAAACTTCTATTTTCTTTGTACATATTTATTAATGATTTTATTACATTCTATTGATATTATGGATTGTTCTTTTTGTGAGAACTTTACAAAATTATTTTTAGTCTATCTAAAGGAGCAGTCAAAGTTCTGCTTATTAAACCTCCTACAGCTCCTGAAACCAATATTATCCAAGTTTTTTCCTCTTTTTTCTCTTTTTTCACTTTTTCATCATTTCTCATTTTATTTCTCCAGTTTATAATTTGTATTTAATTACTTTTTTAATATCCTTATATTATTTAACCTTTCTTTATTCTTAATTTTTATATTAATCATATATTATAGTATATTTACTATTTTATTATATATTTTTATATATTAAATTATTTCATTATCTTATATCTATTAAATCCTATTAAATTTTTTCTATTAATTTCTTATAATTATTTCCTTATAATTATAATAGCTTATGCTCATAAAATCTGTGTTAATTTTATTAATCATAATTTTTTTATAAATTTAATAAACCTTCATTATATTGCTTAAATTAATATAAAAAAATACTTTTATAATTAATTTAAAATTATTATTAATTTCTTATAAAAATGTATAAGAACTTTTTCTACTCAATTCTAAACTTAATTTATTTTATATTTCAACTATTATTCTATTATTTATTTTTTCATTTAAATCATTTTTTTCTTAAATTTACATTATTTCTTATTATGTTTTGCTAATTTTAGATTTTTATTCTTAATACTTAGTATTTATATCTTTAACTTTTTTGATATAAATATGTCTTGGTATTTCTTTCTCCATATTTTGATATTTTTATTGTAAAACTTCAATTTTTTAATCATTTTCTAATAATTTATAATCTATTTTTTTATATTAATTATTTATTTATTCAAACTATGTTTAAACATATATAAGTTTCTCTTAATCATAATATTTTTACTAAGATTCTAAATGTTTAAGTTCTTGATTAAGTTCATTTTAAATTTAAATCCATTCTTATTCCATTATTTAATTTTTTTTTAACAATTCATCTTTTTTTTGTTATAATTCCTAAAATTTATCTTAATTTTCTAAA
>Ga0315908_10002990_pt1 | contig 12254 bp, 27 predicted proteins | sample LakEriMetagenome_12_FD_203520 | JGI IMG/M metagenome (GOLD analysis project Ga0315908, IMG submission 203520) | Freshwater fungal communities from buoy surface, Lake Erie, Ohio, United States - Buoy 4 MA124 | ecosystem: Environmental > Aquatic > Freshwater > Lake > Lake biofilm | place: USA...
TATATATAAGGGCAACACCAACCACCAACCGAAAGGAAAACAAATGACCGAAGAAACAACACCATTCGGTGCAACAGTTACCGATTACATTGCACCAGATGTACTAGTACAACAACTCAATACGAAACTATCCGACCTAGAAACCAAGGTTTCTAACTACTCAAACCTAGTCAGCGACCATCGCAACAAGGTGCGAGATTTATACACATCAATCAACAACCTGATTCAAGAGAATCAGTCAGACCCAGATGACACCATAGAATTCTCAGAACTATCTGAGATTCTAAAAGATATCTTCGGTAACGAATTGGTATTCACCAAGGAGTACGAAGTACAGATGCGATACACCTTGTATGCAACCTTCAAGGTAACGGCAGCATCAGAAGATGATGCTCGCTCAATTGCTGAGGAGATTGGTATCTCCAGTGACCCAGACTGGGACATCGATGGTGAAAACACAGAGGTAGACACATGGTCTATCGACGACACTCGTGTCGACTACATACAGGAGGCTAGATAATGCCAGCACTAACCCTAGTACCACGACGTGGTGACCGCTGCAAGAATGGGGCGCTCATCATAGATATCAAGCCAGCATGGGATTCATCTGGCTACATAGCTCTCTGTCTATGGACAGAGGACAGGCAGACCGCCGAGCCTTATCAACGTACCGTTGACCCATATGTAACGTGGTTCGTACGTGTTCAAGACGAAGGCATCATCTGCTACCAAGGTCATTACCATGACCAACTCTCCCCTGCAGTTGACGATTTCAACAGCCGACTGTAAGATATACCTCACAACCAACCCAACCTGAAAGGAAGTACCATGTCACAACTAACAATCAAGTCACGCCGTAATGCTTATAGCATTATCGGAGAAGAAGTATCAGCAACATCAGCAGTAGATGCAGCACGTCAAGCAGGGCTTGACTGGAACGTATCACTAGCAGACGTTCAAGCTTTAGCCTTGAACGATGAGGGTGTCAGCACTATCGAAGTGCCTAACACTTTCGCAACTATCCGTACCAATCAGGACGGCGGTCAGTCTGTACTAGGTACAGTTGGCGGTCGATACAAAGTGTTCCAGAATGGAGAGATGTTCTCTGCACTGGATGCACTAGTTGATTCTGGCGATGCCAGATATGCATATGCTGGTGAAGTAAAAGGTGGAGCACAGGTTTACATGGTGCTCGAACTGCCAGAAGGTGTGAAGATTCAGGGCGATGAACACAAGGCTTACCTTGTGGCTCGTACTTCACATGATGGTTCGACTGCTTTGCAGATTGCACCAAGCATCAACCGCTTACGATGCACCAACCAGATTGCTGGTATCTTCTCAAAGACTGCAACGTTTACGTTGAAGCATACAACCAATGCGGAATTCCGTATCGAAGATATCCGCAAGATTATCCCAGTAACATACGCTGGTATCCAGATGTATGAGACAGTCGGTAACCGACTCATTAATGAGAAGGTGTCTGATGCTGAGGTAGATGCCATCTTCAAGAAGATGTTCTCGCTACCAACTGCAGTGGAGAATGCACCATACAACATGCTGACCACAGGTCAGCGCCGTCAGTACAACTCAGCGATTGCATCAAGAGATGCAGTCAAGCAAATCTACAAGGGTGCTACTGGTACTCAAGAAGAACTGTACGGCACAGCTTTCGGTGCATTCCAAGCCATCGTCGAATACGCTGACCACTACAGCCACAAGTCAGAAGCAACACGAGCCGAACGAATCATCACTGGCTCAGCTGACCGCATCAAGAGCAAGGCTCTTGAACTAATCACGAAAGGAATCTAATCGTGGATAATCCATTACAGAAATATGTCGATGCTATCGACAACCAGAAGGAGTATGTCCAGCCTGCGTTAACAGCGCAGGTTGGGCAGTACCTTCTCAAAGCACTTGACTATCTATTCATCTACAGTAGGGACACCAATCAACCAGAGTTGATTGAACAACCACGACATGACAACACAGAAGCTATGCTTACTGATGTTATTATGTATGCTCCAGAGGAGGAATGATGGGCAAGATGACCGACAAGGATACGATTGAGGTAAGACCTCAAGCATTACGTATCCGTCCTATCGATGGGTGGTCGTGGTACTGCGGGTATCACGACACCTACGGCATCGGCGATGACGAGGACGAAGTCCTCTTCATGGCTGGTGCTCACATGCATTACAAGGAAGCAGACGGTGATGTATGTCAACTAGTTACACGTCAGCATTCTGCTGACCCAGAGCCAAAGCCAAGGGAACATATCGCTGGTGCTCCTTGGTTTAACAAGGAGGAATCATGATACATATCGCTAGCGTTACTATCATCTGCGATTACTGCAATGCAGAGATAGAAAGGCGCACATCAAGAGAAGCGCTTGAAGCGTTGGCTCAGCATCAGAACTACGTTCAATGTATTAAGAACTACTGATGGCTAAACCACGCCCAACTGAAATCAAGTTAGTTGCTAACTTGTTAGACCCAGACAACACTGACTCCGAAAGTGCTGCGGACTTAGCCGTAGAAATCATCGAAGCTCTGGATGAATCCAGAATGAAACGTGATAACTACATACTCGTAGCACAGTTGGCACGATGGGCTCCAGTCCAAGCGTGGGGTGAGTTCAGTACCAAGTTGCAGGTTGAGAAGTTCATGAAGAACTTATCAGCCTGTGATGCAGAAGGTGGACGTGCAGCAATTGTTCACCTTGAACAACCAGAGAAATTACTAGAACGGATTGGAGAATTAAAGAGATGATTACCATCATCATCACAGCAATAGCTGTAGGTTTCACTGCCTATCGGTTGGGACAGAGGAAAGGTGAAGCCGATATGTATCGGCTTTGCTATAACGCAGAGCAATCGAAGAGAGAATTTTTCTCTTCGATAAGTCTGAAGTAAAAGAGAAAAGGCGGGGGCTCACACCCCCGCCTTTTTTTATTCCGCCTGCGCCTTCACGCTGTTCATCATCGTAATCCAATAGAGTTTGTAGAACTCTTCATCGAATGCAAATCGTTTCATATGTTTCACCGTTGCCCCAGTATGACCATACAATGGGACACCAGCCTCCTTCATGTTCATGAAGAACTGGATATCTTCACCAATAAATCTATCTCTGCCATCACTACCACCACCATCTGTCTCGATGAACAAAGCTTTATCACCATGGAATTCTCGTATCTTATTAGCTGCATTACGGTGCATCAATAAGAATCCAAACCCAGCGTAGTCGATAGGGATTAGCTGGTCGTGTGGCAGTGGATGTACGTATGTCATGGTGTACTTATCACCAGATTCGTGGGCTGTAAATAGCGCGGGATATGGTTGCATGATGGAGGATTCCATCTGCTTACTGATGAAGTAAGTACCAGATACAACTGGTCGTTCTACTGGGTCAGCTGCATCCCATACTTTCTTAAGCGACTCGTTCGTTAGAACGATGTCGCTATCCACCCATAGTATCCAATCAAAGTCTGTCTTCTTGTGCCACGTATCGAATGCAGTATCACGCTGTCTACCTATCTGATTACCTTGTACACGTTGCGCTGATGTAATCGGTAGACCAGCAGTTAATAGCGAATACACTACGCCTTCCATGAACTTGCCATCGACAGTGCCATTGTCGCACCAAGTCAACATGATTTGGTTGTTACTTCCGCTGGTCTTAGCTTTCATCTTCTCAACCAGCTCACGCTTATTGTCCGCCATGACTTCCTCCCCATCCGCCACCCTTGAAATGGATTGCAGGTGGGGTGAACACCTTACTTAAAGTAACATTGCAGTCTTCACATTTAGGAAAGACATCATCATCATAACCAAGATACAGCTCTTGCTGCTTGTCACACATGGGACAAGCAAAGTTATAGTTAGGCATAAGGTGTAGCGCCTCCGAGTAGTTCGATAATATCTTTAACACCACGTGTAGCTATCTGTTCTACTCGCTGCGGAGATATATCCCATGCGGTTGCTATCTCCGTAAGTGGTAGGTCTTGAGCGAAGCGACTGTTAAGTATCCCCTGCGTACGTGGGTCTAATCTTTTCATCGCCTTGTCTACATCTGCTAGCAAAGCTAGCAAGTTGTTGCCTTCACTAACCTGTCGCTTAGCCTGAACGCCATGCATATCTGGGTCCATTACTTGGTTAACCAAGTGGGAATCTTCAGAGCCAAGAACTTTAATCAGGTTCTCAACCATCTCAATACGATAGAAGTATTCATCACCAAGTTCAAACCCTAAAGCCTTAGCCTTTTCCTTGCGAGCGTATCGCTCGCCTGCCCTACGCATGAAGGTAGTGAAAGCTTTGTATCCCATCTTCCGTTCGATATCATCTTCACGCATGAGGTACTCGTTGACTTTATCTTTGCGCTTCCAGGCATACTCATTCATCGCCTGCTTAATATCATCACGCTCGGCAAACCGATGGTACTTCTTGGACAAGTTGTAGGCAATGATAGAAGTTATCTCATCCACCTGTATCCATATTTCATGGTCGCGTGTTAGTTCAACCATGGTTCTTCACCAAGTATTCAACAGACTTGAGTAGTAGGTCGGGGTCATCACCTAATAAACCAAGGGCGCGATTATGGTTACTGCAAAGAAGTCCTCGTACCTTGCCAGACGTATGACAATGGTCGATGTCAAGCGCCCTGTTGGTGGGAGCTTCCCCACAAATGTAACAACCACCATTCTGCTCGGCGAGCATACGGTCGTACTCTTCGACACTAATACCGTAAGACCGTATGCGAGAGATGCGTTGCTCTTCGTAAGTTTTATTTCTGTTTCTCGGCATACTTAGCCCACACTCCACGCTGTACCATTAGTGCGATGATTGCATAGTTAGCCATATCAACAAATGAATCTTCAAGAGATTCATTGTTCGGCTCTCTATTCTTGTATATCAGATTCTTCAAACGCTCTAGCTTGTCTGACATACGAACCATCAGCCCATTGGTTGCGCCACCTGGCGCATGCCAGATGTTGTATGGACCATAATCAAGTTGCTTCTTTACTAAGATAGCAAGCAACTCGTCGTATATTTTTTGAGCATCCTCTTCAAATTCAAGGATGGTTGTGTCTTCAGCCAAGGCAGCCCCTTCTAATCGTCTAGTGCTTTAATCAAATCGGTTAAAGCTTGAGCTCCTTGGCGCACAATTATACTATTGATGTCGCTATCAGGCGGTAGCGACACGCGGATTGCTTGAGGGATTGCATCCTGCAATCGTCGGGCTAAGTCCTGCCCTGGGTTAGACCCATCTTCCTTTACATCATTGTCAGTGGCAATGATTACTCTGCCTATACCATCAAAACAACGTGAGAAATAAGGCTTCCAAGCGTTAACGCCAGCAACAGCGACAGCAGGATGACCAGCAAGAGTTGCAGATATTGCATCAATTTCTCCTTCAACTATTAACACCTCCCTCACTGCATGTAGTATCGCACCTACGTTATACAGGTGATGCTTCTGTCCTGTAGGTATCATGTACTTTGGGTCGCCATCATCAATGCGACGAAACTTAAACCCAACTACACCAGCCTCTGTTAGATAGGGGATGGATAGGTGATGCTTGAGTCTGTCTTCATGACCTGCTACTGGTTCTGCCACGTAACCAAGTTGGAATCTTTCAGCACCATCTAAGATGCCACGCTTCTCAAGGTATGCCTCGGCTGGTGAACCAGCTAATGATTCATGATAAGTCTTTGCTGCTCGTGTCCAAAGTTCAATGAGCTTGGGGTTTGTTCTCATTTCTTTTCCTGCCTATGCACTATGAATGGGGGAGCAGTATACACATCGTTCTTTGCTGCCGTCTGCATTGCTTGCTTCCAAGTTGCACCTACTGCCAGTGCGCCTAATGCCCACGATGAACCAGACCCTATGCCATACAGCCCATCATCACGCAGATATACAGAGTAGGAATCATCTACTTGGTAGATGGTTCCGTTGATAGCTAATAGTAATTCGAATCCAGCATCGGCATCATCTTTGTCTGGCACATAGCCAGACTCTTTGATGCATTCCCTGATGCTCGGAGCCACAGTTGTAATCATGAAATGATATTCATCTTTAATGTTAGCTGGAATGGTTGGTGGTTTCCACACATGCTGCACTACATCACATGGTTGCACATCACCAGCGCCAGCGATAAGCCACTTGCCACGCTTATTAATCTTAGTAACTGTTGGATGAGAGTATGGTCTATTGCCAGCAGTTGTACGCGAGTCAGCCACTAACATGCAGCCATTGTCTTGTTGGATACCAACGATAGTTGTCATTAGCCAACTCGCAATCTAGGTGGAGTCCAACGTCCGCTTGACTTCTTACGTCCACGTGATGGTGCAGATTGCTTGGACTCCTTACCAATGTTCTTCTCTGCCCATGAACGAGCCTCTGGGTATGTTAAGTTTTCACGACCCATGATTATCTGTATACCAGAACCACTTGCGTTACACGCATAACATACCCAGAGTCCCTTGTCTGAGTTGACCGAAGCAGACTTACGTGAGTCATCATGTACAGGACACAGGATTGATTTCTCCCCGCCAAGTGGCAAGGTCAATCCGTAATGATTAAAGACTGCTTCAAGGAACTCAGACTGATTCATTTTCTAATACCAATTCCTTTCCTGATGGAACCTGTACGCTCCGCACCAAGTGTCGTATCTGTGAAGCACATAGTCGTGTGCCTCCTGTGTTTGTTTCAGTAACGACCAACCTGGTTGAGCCCACAGTAACTGCCAAGTTCCACGAGCCCCACTCTTTTTGTTGAGTGAGTCCTCGTTGTATCGGCTCTCCTTGTAGGCTATGCGCTTGGCGCATAGTCGTTCCTTGCTGTCGGTTACGAACTGAGCTATCGCATACTCCACTTTCGTTTCCTTGTCCATCTTGGACATAAGAACTTCTTGTGTAAGTAATGGTGACTTGGCTTCGGCTGGTGATGCAAGCACCATCGCCATCGCCAAGCTCATCGTTAACATTAACCGCATAGTTACCTCTTTTCATTTTGTGAGTAACTGTCACTTTCTCACTGATGTCCATTGTAACCTGCCTGTTTTAGCAGATTGACCCAGAGTTCCGCAGGCATTACTGCATACGACTCTGAGATATTAGAAGTGCCACGCTTCTTAATTAAGACAACACCTGTTTCCGCATCCGCGTGTGTCATCTCATCCTCAAGTTCCCGAAGGTATTGAGGAATCCTAATTGCTTTTTCATTCTTGCATTCTATAACTACACCATTGATGCCATCGATATCACCGACATCGTCGTGCCTACCTGCACCATATGCACGTTCAGCGCATGGGTATCCCATCTGGCGTAGCCATTTGACTACGTCGCGTTCGTACTGTGAACCTTTTCGTTTAGCTGCAGTTGTCATTAGTATTCGATTCCGATATACCAGAAGCCAAGGTCAATGGTTGTCCACCACTTACTGATGTTAATTCCCAAACCAAAGCCAGATATCTTTCCATACGCAATTGTAAATTTGAACTTAAATGTTTTAGTTGTCATGCATATTCTCCTGGGATAATAGACTCTAGTTTTATATTAAGAGTACGACGGATAGCCATTCTATCACGCGGGGTAGTACCACCCCACAAACCATAACCTTCGTGTTTAACAGCCCAATCAAGGCAAGCCTGCTTTACTTCACAGCCAGAACAAATCTTCTTACCAAAAGCATATATAGATGTATCGCTATCGTTCTCAGAATCTGGGTAAAAAAATTCTGTACCAACTTCTCGACAAAGACCTTTGGATAAGTCTGGCATATTCATAAGCTACTCCTTATGGTTTAGTAATTTGACTGTACACTTTCTTCCAGTAATCTAGCGTAACTCTGTCAGTAACTACAATATGTCGCAAGGACTTTCTCCTTGAAACACCAAGCTTCCTCATTACTTTATACTTTATGTACGCACCGTATATCTTATACATGCATTAGTTCCTTTGTCGCTTTCATTAAATCATCTACAGTAATTAAGTAGCCCTTACTTCTATTGGGCGGAATCTCACAAGTAATTTCTCTGCCGTATGTACGGATGGCATGTAGCACATGCCCAGTTGGAATCATAAGCACTGCATGTTCTAACACGAATGCCCAGTAATCTGCCTTGCTTACCATCACACCTGATGGTTCCCATGATTCGCTTCGTCTATACCAGCATTCAACTTCTACATACACGTTACCAGTGGAGTGCCACTTGCGGTCGCGTTTAACTTCTACCGTCTTGCCGTTAGTAAGTAACTGCTCTACTAACTGCTCGCCTTCATGACCGTAACTAAAATCTAAATCAAAGTCGGAGTTGCCTACTGCCACTGACTTAATGTCCTTTGACGGAACAGCTCCGCTGAGGAATTATAGAGAGCCATCTTGCTAGCCTCTGCTGCCAGTGTTACATACTCCTCTGCATTAGGGTCAGCCTTGCCATGACGATTCTTAACAACGGCAACGCGATAAGCGTTTGCCCCACTGTCTAACGCTACGCTCAATACCAATTCAGGTAGAGCAGCAACCTTACCCATCAACGCTTTGCGTGGTGCTGGATAGTTTGGCTTAGACATTCTTTCATTCTCGGACACATGGTGTAGCACAATAAATGCTGACTCATACTCACGTGCCATATAGTGAAACGCTGACATTGCATCACGCAATGCAGTCCACTCATTGTCGCTAGCTGCAGCGACGTTCATTAAGTTATCTACATATACTGCTGCTGGGGCGGAGCCATGCAATTCAATCCACGCTTCTATCTCCTCTTCGATATCTTGAAGAGAAGGTGCTGGGTCGAAGGCGAATCGAACATGGCTCGCGCCGTCAGCAAGAGCATCCTCAAGAAGAACACTCGCATCTGTATCCATCAACTTCTCTACGTTAGCGACTTCCTTATCCATAATGATTGCACCTGCACGAGTTGCAATTGTTCTGGAGTCAGAGTCTGCTGATATGTAGAGCGATGGAACCTTAGATGTAATCGCGTACCATAATGCAAGTAGTGTCTTTCCTCCGCCTGGTTGACCAGCAATCAAATGCAATTGCGCTTGACGAAAGGTAACTTGACTGGCGGTGAGTTGAGGTAGGATTTCTGGTAACTGAATACCAGCTGGTGATTCGACACCCACTACTTGCAATAGGCTACGCATGATTACTTAGCCCAAATAGTTTCGGCTTCAGTAACGCCTGGCTTGAAAGGCTTCGGTCCCTTGGCTGGGTCAAACCAACCAACGTAAGCCTTGCCTGCCTTCGATACGCCCTTCTTCTTGGCGTACTTGCCACGTCCGTCTGGTAGGTCTGGCGCATCTGGATGTCCATATGTCCATTCGTTACCGTACTTATCTTTGACAACCTCGATTGATTGTGGGGTTGTGCCAGCGACTACAGGCTGTGGGTTAAGACCCGCATCCTGCAACATCTGGATTGCTTGGTCAGCGTTAGGTGTGTATGCATTTCCTGCAGGTGCAGCAACTCGACCAGCGAGTGATGCTTGTAGTTGCACAGCCTCAGCGATTGCTTCGACTGCTGCGTTTAGGTTAGCTCTGAATTCACTAACGCTATTACCTCGGACGGTAAATAGGTCAGTTGAATTCAACTTACCTGTATACGAGAACATAGATTCAGTCATCTACTTTCTCTCCTTTTCTTTCCCTGTTGTTGGTATTTGTAATGGGAAATCTTTTGAGCCCCATGCTGGACACTTGTCCATGTAGCTACACATCTTACAGTTTTCTCCAACAAATGTTGGGAACCAACCGTTGAGTACACCATGATTCATAGATGCAAATGCATGTTCATAATATTCTATGCTGAGGTGAGACAGGTCAACCAAATCATCAAGCTCGCCTTTGCGAGTCATAAAGAATGCGCCCCACTTAGGACGTACTCCAAAAATCTTTTCAATACCACTGGCATACAAGCCATTCTGGATTACACCGAACGGTGTCCTGGAACCAGTCTTGTAGTCCACGATTACCAAGTCTTCCCCTACTTGATAGATGGCATCTACAATAAATCGAACAGGTGTACCTCCGAAATGTACATCTGCTGACCACTCGATTCCAGGACGACCGTCAGGCATTGTGGCAATTTTCCAACCAGATTGCTCGTACCATTTCTGGTACGCCTCAACCTGCTTGAGCCCATCGCTTTGCCAGAACGATAGGTCTTCTCCATCTGGTCGAGCAGCGGTCTTGCGACCAGCTGTCTTCCACTCCGCCGATGGAATACCTGATTGTTCCTCTACAGATTTTACTTCATCATTAAATACTTCTAGCCACTTCTCAGTTAAACTCATCGTCTTCTTCCTCTGGGTAGTGTGGCTTCACATATTCTGGGTGGTCCACTGGTGTTGGGGTTGTCATAGGAGAACCACAAGTACCGCAGAAGCTATCAGTAAACCACATAACCAATTCGTAGTCTTGAAATATAGCACGAACTACTTGGACATTGCTACCGCAATTGATACACTCATTACTGGGTATACCGCGTTGGTCAATCATTCGCCTGCTGCTGCTTGTAGAACTCATGATTCAACCACTCAATCATACTGTGGACTGCAGACCCTGCAGCCAGGTATACTGCTGGCTTCTCTGGAACCATGGCTACTTTACTCAGGAAGTATTTCTGAGGGCAGGACTGCCACGTTGTAAGCTGACTGTAAGACCGATGAGGAGGAAGTTGATTCATGCCGACAATTGTACCAAACGGTCAGGATAAACCGAGCAACGACACGCCAAAGATTATTACCAATAATCTGATAGGGTTGAGGGGTGGTGGGCGGGAAAGGCTTGCCTGATGGCAAGCCGTGGTAAACCCTTGGAAAATAAAAAAAGAGGGGGAACCATTTCTGATTCCCCCTCTCTTCTCGCCCTACCATTCTGGTGGAGCAACTGCGAGCGCATCCAGCGTGGCTATATTGATGCACCCGACTGCTGGGATGGAAAGCTGGTGCTGCAAACCCTTAAGCACTTCGGCTAGAGGAGCATCCAACACATCATCGCCAGCAACATTAAGAGCTAGCCTGACCTTATTGACTAACTCACTTCTTTCACCTGGTGATACTAGTGATATTAACTTGTTCTGTTCCATTACTGAATCGCCTGCTCCGTATCAATTGTCTGCAATTGAACGGTAACAATTCCACCAAAGCCACTGGCAAATGGTGGTGGCGAGTTCTGCTCAAACTGAATAGCACGAATAGTGCATACACGTTCTTCTTCCCATGAGAAGTCTTGGAACAATACTGCTCCACCGTTCTGCTCAATACGTTCTAGATACTTGACTCTTTCTGCTGGTGATGAGACACGAGTGACTCCATTAGAGTCACGCTCTTCTTCGTAGCACAACAGTGGAACCGTAATGGTTCTTGAACGTAGAGGTGCTGGCAATGCACGACACTGCCACTCTTCTAGTGTTGGTCCAACTGTTGCACTACTGGTACTGCGGTTAAGAGTTACTGTAATTTCAAAGTGGTCGGCTGGCTGCAACGCAGCAGATAACTGCACGTCGTTAGACCCTGTCAGCGGGACAGCACCAATACCAGATGAGCGACTTTCTTGGTCTTCAACCGTAAAGTTAACTGTTCCACCTGTACCTGTTGCACGAATAGCAATTGATACTTGCTGCTTCTTTTCTGCTGTACCCCAACGAATCCAGCCAGATTTTAAGAATCCAGTTTGTTCTAGCTCTGTTGCTGATTCAGTCCATACTCCAGAGGTAGCGGTAATAAACTTACGACCAGATGTTCCAATAAATGCAACGCCAGTTGCAGACCCAGAAGTTATAGACAAGTCGGATGCATATGCATAACTACTGCCAAGGGGTGTACCTAAATCAATACGCCATAGACCAGCGGTATTGTTATAGGAACGTGTGGCATATACATACGAATCATTAAACGCTACGTCTTTTACTTCCGTGTTGATAGTAAGTGGTCCATATGTAAACCCCAACCCATCAGTTGATTGTGTACCAATACGAAGACCAGAGCTAGTTGCCAGTACAACATACTCATTAAGGTAGGTTCTAAACTGGTTAAGGGTTTCACCACGTGGCAGTTCGGCTACAACAATTGGTTCTTTGATTGCTGCCAATGGTGATGCCTCATCGAGAGCATGGCTATGGATTCTTGAATAGATACCAACCGTATAGCCAACAATGATTGAAGAGTTTAACTCTGCAATTGAAACATAATTTAATGTTGTGTTAGGGAATGAATATCTAAGTTCTGTTGTGCTTACTGTCTTAGGTGGCG
>Ga0315908_10002992_pt1 | contig 12247 bp, 9 predicted proteins | sample LakEriMetagenome_12_FD_203520 | JGI IMG/M metagenome (GOLD analysis project Ga0315908, IMG submission 203520) | Freshwater fungal communities from buoy surface, Lake Erie, Ohio, United States - Buoy 4 MA124 | ecosystem: Environmental > Aquatic > Freshwater > Lake > Lake biofilm | place: USA...
AAGTAATCAATTGGTTTGTGTTTTTCCTGCTGATTGCCGACAAATAATAAAACAATAAACATGTAGAAGACCAATGGTAACTTTGTTTGGACAGGGGTTCGACTCCCCTCGACTCCACATTAGAATTTAAATTAGGATTTAAGATTAAGCGCCCTTTGCATTTGCTCAGGGCGCTTTTTATTTGCGCGATCCCACTCGGTAAGCCTAAGAAAAAATAATTTACTTCGGCTTATGCTTTTAAAACATTGTAAACGGTTTACTATTATATTTGTATTTAAATAAATACGTTATTTTATGCGTCTACTATTTACTCTTTTATGTTTATTTAGTGCTTCATTTATTTTTGCCCAAACTGATACAACCGAAAATTTTGACTACAGTAATTTTGGAGACGCCGACGGTGTTAAACGTTATTGTTCTCAAAAAGTTTTGAATCAAACACCTCAAAGAATTTTAAGTTTAGGATTTGAGCAATATGGTGGATTTTCGATGCCTGGTATAAGTTTTAATTCCAGACAATTTCCCTCACAAATCGATATAGCCCGAGTGAATGCAATAAGAGCACAAGTCAATGTGCCTGTTATTTCGACCAATAAAATTATTTGGCAAATGGGGGTGAATTATTGGAATAGTCAATTCAATGTTACCAATCCAAGCGAAAATGACTTTGCAACTGCGTTAGATAAAAACGCTTTATTAACAGCAGGCATCAATACTACTGTTTTTAAACCTTTGAATGAAAAGAATTTTTTAATTTTTCAAGCTAGCACAGACGTAAATGGCTTATTTGAAAATGCAAATGCGATTCAAAACAAAGCAATTACTTTTAGTGGGACAGTCATTTATGGATGGAAGACATCCGAAAAAAATATGATTGGTACTGGTTTGGCTAGAACTTACCGTGCAGGTAAATTAATGCATTTACCAGTTTTATTTTGGAATAAAACATTCAATGATAAATGGGGTATGGAACTTTTACTTCCTGCTCGTGGTTTTGTTAGATATAATTTCTCTACAACAAGCATGTTGCAGGCTGGGTTTGAATTAGAAGGAAATCAATTTGTAATGCAACTGCCAAGTACGTTGGGTAGAAATGCATATATCCAACGTGGAGAAGTAAAGCCAAGAATCATGTGGGATAAAAAGCTTACTGGATTTCTTTGGATAAACGCACAAGCAGGTTTGAGGTACAATTACCGTTTCGATGTAGTTAACAGGTATGATGCTAGAGAAGACAGTCAACGTTTCTTTTCTAGTAATTTAGGCAATCCATTGTTCTTTAATATTAGTCTAAATTTTGTATCTCCTTAGTCTATTTAGCTTGCTGTCTGGTCCAGTTATCTGTTCTTCCAATAATTGAAACCCCAATATATCCTCTTACTTCTAGTGAGTTCGGGTTGATCATTTTAATGGTGCAAGAGTAGGTGCTGCCATTTTTAGGATCGTAAATATTACCATCATCCCAAAGATTCGTTTCTTTGTAAGAGAAGCCCCAAATATTAATCATTCCAAGTATCGGTCTTGTTCTAGTTGCTTCTTCAGGATGGTTTTTATCTTGCTTTGGCTTACCAGTCTCAGGGTCATTTGGTTCTTTTAACCAAACTATTTTTCCTTGGTATTTCTCCCCATTTTTATAGATACGCACCATAGCGTTTCCTTCTCCTGTTTTCCATACACCAACAATGGCGTCAGGGTTGTCTGCTAAGTTGGAAAATGAACTAGTTACAAAAAACAATGCGATTGTACTTAATAGTGTAAAAATTGATTTTTTCATATGGAGTAACATTTAATGTATAAAAACTGAATAAAGTTTATGGGTATGAATCAATAAACAAATATATTATTTTAAAATGCGTAATCAATTTTAGCGGGTACTTTTTTTATAAAAAAAGGGGCTGCTTTTTATAGCAGCCCCTTTTGAAAGATGAATCATCTTATATGTTTAGTAGCCTGGGTTTTGAACAATAATAGGGTTGGTTGTTACTTCAACTCCTGGTATTGGCCAGATAAATCTAAAGTCACTGTATGGTATTGCTGGCTGACCCAAAGTCACCGCTAATCCAATACCGTATTGTGCTAAATTAGTTCCAGTAACGCCACCATTAGCAACTTTTGCAGGGATACCACTTGCTCTTAAATCCACAATAGGATCTTGAGCAGTTCTGTGAATATCTGACCATCTTCTGCCTTCTGCTAAGAATTCAATTCTTCTCTCTAATAAAATTGCTCGTATTAAATCCGTTCTAGAAGCAAAACTAGCAGCAGTGTATTGAGATGCAGTTGATGGTAAAGACCTGTTTCTTACTAAATTCAAAAGATCAATTGCTCTTTGTGAAACAGCAGTAGCGACTCTTGCTTCGGCTTCTGCTTGATTTAATAATACTTCCGCCCAACGAATAACAGGCGTGTTGTCTCCACGACCGCTATAGTCATTGTACTTTGTTGTTAACATCGCTCTTCCAATTGCAGTTCCACCGTTACGATAGAGTGCGGATCTTCTAAGATCTTCTGCTAACCAACCTGTGTTGTTCCAAATAATTGGTGATACGCAAACAAGACCACGGCCTAATAGGTCAGTAGAACCATACATTGCAGCAAGTGCACCGTTTACAGAACCATTGTCTAGTGGGTCATTTTTAATGGTGAAGATATTTTCAGAACTAATACTATTTCCACCACCTGTAAATCCAAATGAACCATTTGGTGTAGCTGTTAGGGCATGGTTGCCAATTAAGCTTCTAGTCGAAGCTGGTGTTGCAGGTGTTAAAGCAGCAGGAATTAAAACATTACCAGCTGTCAATGCATTGCTGAATTGACCCATGTGTAAGTATACTCTTTGCTTTAATGCAATTGCAGCACTCTTTTGTGCTCTAATAATTGCACCTGAAGCATTGATTGCAGGTAAATTTGCTTCTGCGAAGTTTAAATCTTCAATTAATTTTTCATAGGCATCTGCCACTTTTGGACGCGCTTCTTTTTGAACACGCTCTAAACTTGCTCCACCTTTTACAGCGTAATCACGATAAGGTACACCCAATGCAGCACCATTACCATCAAGGTAAGGACGCGCAAAATGTATTAACAATTCATGGTGTGCCAAGGCACGTAAGAATCTACACTCTGCTTCAAATTGAGTAGCAGTCGCTGCAGGTAAAACACCTGTTGCAACAGCGCTTTTAAATCCTTCAATCGCGATATTTGCTTTATTAATTAAGGCGTAGTTATTATCCCACATCGCTACGTTGTTTGCAGAGAATGGGGTATACGTTCCTTGGTAGGTAATTTGGTAGAAGGCTTGCAAATTAACCATGTCTTCGCCTCTGTTATCGCCTTGCTGAACGTATGCAGCGCCAAAAGGATAGCCACGTCCACCCAATGTTGGGCCACCTGTTTGTGCAGCATCATACACTCCGTTCAATGCTAAATTAGCTCTTGCTACAGTCGTAAATACACTTTCGTCTGTAAAGGCGTTGAAAGGTTGCTTTTCTAGCACCTTCTCACAACCCACAGCGACCAACATCATCCCCAAAAGGAAGGTGTTTCGAGTTATTTTATTTAAAAGTATCATTATTAAAAATTTTATTTGTAAAAATATGTTTGGTTCAGTTTATGTTAAAATCCAACATTAAGTCCAAATGATAAAATACGTAAAGATGGAGACACAGCGTTGTCTAGTCCACTTTGACTCGCATTGTCTGGGTCAAGTCCTGAGTAGTCTGTTAACATGAACAAATTTTGTCCTTGTGCAAACAGTCTCGCATTTTTAACATATCCATTCGCGATTTTTGACAATGTTTTGCTGCTGAAATTATAGTTTAACACAACATTCTGTAATCTAATAAAATCTCCATTCTCAACGAATCTAGAAATTGCTGCGCCAGTTTGATTCACAGTAGCACTTTGAGCATACCTCAATCTTGGAACATTTGTAAAATCACCTGGTGCTTTCCATCTGTCCATAATTTCGATTCCGTTATTATGGAAGTTCTGACTTAACAATGCTTCTTGACGTGTGATGTTCATGATTTTATTTCCACCTTGGAAACGAATCATAAACTCAAAAGAAAAGTTTTTGTAACGAAAGTTGTTGGTAACTGCACCAAAATAAGTAGGTAAGCTATTTCCCAAGTTCATTCTATCTGCATCTGTCAATGGATTAGATGTAGTCATTACACCATCGTTCATGCTACTTGCTGTAAAGTATCCACCATTTGTTGTGTTTCTTTGAACAAGAGTTCCATCTGCTTTTTTGTACATTGGGTTACCAGTTTGTGTATTCACACCAACATAATTCCAGCCCCAGATATAATTCAATTGTTGACCTACTTGAATTCTATTATAGGAACCTGGTATCGAAGTTACTGGAACACCACCTACACTATATAAAGAAGTGATTTCATTTGCTAATTTAGTATAGTTCGCATTGAATCCCCAAGTGAAATTTTTTGTTCTAACAATATCACCACTAAGTGAAAATTCTAAACCATTGTTTCTTGCCGTACCTACGTTTTGGCTAATTGAATTACCAGGAATACCAGCAGAGTTTGGTGTTGGTACTGCAAAAACTAATTGATCGATGTCGTTTAAGAACCAATCAGCTACAAAGTTGAATCGATTGTTTAATAAACCAAGTTCAATACCCACATCTAGTTTTTTACTTCTTTCCCAATTTAACGCTGGGTTACCAATTAAGTTTGGTGCAAGACCTGGAATATTTCCATAAGCTGCCGAACTAAAAGTACTCAAGTAAGGGAAACCTCCTAATTGGTTACCTACAATAGCATAAGATCCTTTTAATTTAACATCGCTAAATGTTTCGCTTAAGAAAGTATTATTTTTCCAAAAGCCTTCCTCGGAAATTCTATAACCAACAGATCCACCAGGGAATACACCATAACGATTTTCAGGTGCCAATGAGCTTTGTCCATCACGTCTTACAGACCCTTGGATAAAATATTTACTTTTGAAGTCGTAGTTTAAACGTCCGAACAAACTATGAAAGCCGCTCATACCGTAACCACCGCTTGCAAATTGTAAAGCACCAGAACCAGAAATTAAGTTCTTTTGTTGGAAGAATGGATCAGATAATTGCGTAAGTGATCCAGATACAAATCTACTCATATCTTCTTGAACCTCGTGTCCAGCAGTGATGTATACATTATGGTTTGTTAAAAAACTTGTATTGTAGTTCAAGTAATTTTGCCAAACCATTCTTTGGATTTGTTGACCTGTATTTTGGATATTACCAATAGAACTAAATCCGTCTCCATGCACTGGACTTAAAGAAACAGTTGAATAATCATTTAAGAAATCATAGTTGAATGCAGATCTGATTTTCAATCCTTTCATTGGACTAAGTTCAATGAAAAAGTTATTGTTTACACGTAACTTATCCGATTCGTATACGTTTTCATTCAATGTAAATAAAGGGTTAGTGTAGTTGTCGTCAACAGGGTTGCTGTTTGGACCTAGACCCACTTGGTTTAATGCTGGGAAACGAATATTGTAGCCTGTTATATTAGTTGGATCAAATGGGTTCACGTTCGGTAACATTCTTAATGCAGAGGCGATACCACCACTCAATGCGTTACTTCCATTATTTTGATCATTATCTACTTGCTTAGACAAAGTCAAGTTGTTTCCAATTTTCACATATTTGTTTACTTCATTTTCGAAGTTAAATCTGATACGATAAGATGTATTGGTATTTGATAATAAAATACCTTTTTGATCACTATAGTTCAAAGAGAAAAAATAAGTACTCTTATTGGTACCACCAGAAAAACTCAAATTGTGTTGAGAGGTTGGTGTATTGTTTCTCATGACTAGTTTTTGCCAATCGTATGTTTTACCATCTCCTGCAGCTGCCCAACCAGCAACACCTGTGTTGGTTCTTTTTTCGTTAGAAATTTCTACGAACTGCGCATTGTTTAATAATTCATATGTTTTGAAAGGGGAGGTGTAACCAAATGTTGCATCATAGTTTACTTTCATTGCGCCACCCTTAGTTCCTTTTTTAGTTGTGATCATGATCACACCATTTGCAGCTCTAGATCCAAATATAGCAGTGGCAGAACCATCTTTTAAAACTTCAATGTTTTCAATATCATTCGGGTTAATATCGCCCAAAGCATTTGAATTCGTAGCTGCAGCCAAGTTTCCAGAAATAAAAGGAACTCCATCTACCACGATTAATGGAGATTGACCTTGAGATACAGAGTTCACGCCACGAATTCTGATTCTTGCAGGAGCACCTACATCACCACCACCAGCAACTACCTGCACACCCGCAGCACGACCAGCTAACTGTCTGTCCACCGATGGCGTTACCAATTGTGAAAATTCTTTTGCATCAATTTTAGATGCTGCTCCGGTAAACGCTTTCTTTTGTTGAACACCATATCCAACAACAACTACCTCTGCAAGTGCACCAGCTTCTAGTGACAATGCAATATTGGCAACTGATTTATTGGAAATGTTTGCATCAGATTCTTTATAGCCCACATAGCTGAATCTTAAAGTTGTTGTTTTGGAATTTACCTGAATAGTGTACACCCCTTTTTCATCTGTAAGGGTTTTGGCAACACCAGCAACTTCAGATACAGTAACGCCTGAAAGGGCTTCACCGTTTTCGGCGGTCACTTTTCCTGTAATGGATTTCTTGTTAGCCTGTGCAAACAAGCTACTGCAAGAAATCAAAACAAGGCCAAGGATCATTGTGATTTTTCTCATTGTTGTTTTTTTTGATTGAATAATGCAATTAGAAAATGTTTTTTTACTGATTACACATTTTTTTTTGCGTTTATGGAAAGTGAATATAAACAAAATATTAACAATAAAAAAAACTCAAATTTTCGAATTACGAAGTTTTCAAGTTGAAAGATTCGAGCTTAAAAATTGTTGAATGTTTTCATTTTTTTTTAATAGAAACACTTAATAAAATTCTAAATACTAGTAATTGTATTTTTTTATAGCACCATTTTTTATATTTAAAATGTTTACGGTAAAAAGATAAAAATAATGAAGCTGATTTATGGAGGAAACTTGTACTATATTTCGCATTTATTTAGTAAAAAAGGGGTAATTTTGTTTTTCTAATTTTAATATAAACTTTCATTATGGATAATCAAACAACAGACGGATCAGCTAAATGCCCTTTTACAGGCGCAACAACACTTTCATCAAAACTAGGAAGTGCAGGAACTGGTCCAGTAAATAGAGATTGGTGGCCAAACCAATTAAAATTAAATATCTTAAGACAACATTCTACATTGTCTAATCCGATGGAGCAGACTTTTAATTATGTATCTGAATTTAAGTCTTTAGATTTAAAAGTAGTGAAGCAAGATATTGTGGACTTAATGACAGATTCTCAAGACTGGTGGCCTGCGGACTATGGACATTATGGTCCTTTCTTTATTCGTATGGCATGGCATGCTGCAGGAACGTATCGTACGACAGATGGTCGTGGTGGTGGAGGTGCAGGTATGCAACGTTTTGCCCCATTGAATAGCTGGCCTGATAACACCAATTTAGATAAAGCAAGATTATTATTATGGCCAATCAAAAAGAAGTATGGTCAAAAATTATCTTGGGCCGATTTAATGATTTTAGCAGGTAATTGTGCTTTAGAATCTATGGGCTTTAAGACTTTTGGTTTTTCTGGAGGTAGAGAAGATGTGTGGGAACCTCAAGAAGATGTATACTGGGGTAATGAAAGAGAATGGTTAGGTGACAAAAGATATAGTGGAGACCGTGAATTGGAAAATCCTTTAGCGGCAGTTCAAATGGGATTGATTTATGTGAATCCAGAAGGACCTAATAGTAATCCTGATCCAATTGCATCTGCAAAAGATATTCGCGAAACATTTGCACGTATGGCAATGAATGACGAAGAAACAGTAGCATTAATTGCAGGTGGACACGCATTTGGTAAATCACATGGTGCCGCAGATCCAAACATGTATGTAGGCAAGGAACCTGCAGGAGCAGATATTGCAGAGCAAGGCACTGGATGGAAAAATACTTTTGGAACTGGTCATGGGGTACATACCATCACTTCTGGTTTAGAAGGTGCTTGGACCACTACTCCAACAAAATGGAGCAATAACTATTTTGAGAACTTATATCAATATGAGTGGGAATTAGTAAAGAGTCCAGCTGGAGCACATCAGTGGAAACCTAAAGGAGGAGCAGGTGCTGGCACTGTGCCAGATGCACATGATCCTTCTATCACACATGCACCCACTATGTTAACAACAGATTTGGCGTTGATTTTAGATCCAGCTTATGCCCCAATTTCAAAAAGATATTATGAAAATCCAGATCAGTTGGCAGATGCATTTGCAAGAGCTTGGTTTAAATTAACACACCGCGATATGGGACCACGTGTACGTTATGTTGGACCAGAAGTACCTGAAGAAGTGTTGATTTGGCAAGACCCAATTCCTGCTGTGAATCATGCATTGATTGATGCAACAGATATCGAAGGGTTAAAAGCAGAAGTGCTTGCTTCCGGTTTATCTGTTTCTGAATTAGTGTCAGCTGCTTGGGCGTCTGCATCTACTTTCCGTGGATCAGATAAGAGAGGTGGAGCCAACGGTGCAAGAATTCGTTTAGCACCTCAAAAATATTGGGCTGTAAATAATCCGGCACAATTGTCTAAAGTATTGGATACATTAGAAACAATCCAAAAGGCATTCAATACATCTGCAACTGGTGGAAAACAAGTTTCAATGGCTGATTTAATTGTATTAGCAGGTGCTGCTGCAATTGAGAAAGCGGCTAAGGATGGAGGTGTAACTATTAAAGTGCCATTCACTCCTGGTCGTGCAGATGCAAGTCAAGAAGAAACAGATGTGGCATCATTTGCAGTATTAGAACCAATTGCAGATGGATTCCGTAATTATATTAAGCCGCGTACTTTGGTTTCTGCCGAAGAAATGTTAATTGACAAGGCGCAATTATTAACTTTGACTGCTCCTGAAATGACAGTGTTATTTGGTGGTATGCGAACATTGAATACTAATTTTGATCAGTCTCATCATGGCGTATTTACAAATACACCTGGCGTATTGACCAATGATTATTTTGTAAACTTGATTGATTACAATAACGCATGGAGCGCCATGGATCATTCACAAAATGCTTTCCAAGGGGTGGACAGAAAAACAGGTACTGTGAAATTTACTGGAACAAGAGTTGACTTAATTTTTGGTTCAAATTCTGAATTACGCGCATTGGCAGAAGTGTATGCATGTGATGATGCTAAAACAAAATTTGTACATGATTTTGTGGCTGCTTGGAATAAAGTGATGGAATTAGACCGATTTGATTTAGCTTAATGGTTCAAATATGACCATCCGATGAAACAATTATTTAAAAAGGCGCATTATCTTGTTATAATCCTTTCTATCTTATTATTTCATACAACTATTAAAGCACAGGAAAATCCATTAGAAGGACGTTGGGATTTAACAGTTGATATGGGTGGTGGCAGATTGGCGCCTTCTTGGTTAGAAGTCCGACATTCTGGAGAAAAATACTTAATTGGTAGATTTGTGTCAGATGGAGGAAGTGCAAGACCTGTTGCACAAGTATTTTTTAAAGAAGGCAAAATGAGTTTTACCATTCCGCCACAATGGGATGATACACAAAATAATTTAGTGGTGGAAGGTGAATTAATTGGAGATCAATTAAAAGGAACCATGGTTGCGCCTTATGGTCAAAAATATACATGGACCGGAGTTCGTGCACCAAGATTAAATAGTTTAAAAGAAGTTACATGGGGCACCCCAATTCAATTATTGAATAATTCAGATTTATCTGGTTGGGAAGTCATGGGTAAAAACAATCAATGGATGAATGTGAATGGGGTATTGACTAGTCCAAAATCTGGTGAAAATATTAGAACAAAGGCCACTTTTGATGACTTCAAATTACATATTGAATTTAGGTATCCAAAAGGTAGTAATAGTGGGGTGTATTTAAGAGGCCGTTATGAAATCCAGATCGAAGACAACCAAGGCAAAGAGCCTCAAAGCGTTTATTTAGGTGGGGTATATGGTTTCATTGATCCATGGGTGAATGCAGCAAAAGCAGCAGGAGAGTGGCAGTCATATGATGTGACTTTAATTGGTAGAATGGTCACTGTGGTTGCGAATGGTCAAACCATTATTTTCAAACAAGAAATTCCAGGCATTACAGGTGGTGCTATCAACAGTGACGAAGCTGCACCAGGTCCAATTATGTTGCAAGGAGATCATGGTCCGATTGAGTATAGAAATATCATCATCACGCCAGCGAAAAAATAAATTTTATTTGATGATCACAACTTCTTCATAAGGAACTCTTTCTCTTTTCCCCCAGATACCAGCTTCGGTGCCTTTACCCACACTGATAATCATATTGATTTCTGCCATTGCTGGAAGGTCTAAAGCTTTCTTAACTCTTACAGCATCAAAGCCCTCCATGGGGCAGGATTCAAAACCTTCTGCAGCGATTGACAACATAAAAGTTTGGGCTGCTAAGGCACATGATTTGTGCACTGTGATTCTTTGGTCTGCTCTGCCTCTCATTCTTGTCATCGGTCTAAATGCACCAATTACTCCACTTAGTATTCTTCTTAATGCAGTTAAAAAGCCAAACTGATCTGTTCCATATGCAAGTGGCATTAATTTGCCATAGTAGGTTAATAGTTTCTCTTGATTGGGAGTGGTTTCACCTGTGATACCTTTTTGAATTAAGTCTAAATGCCATTGCACTCTTTTTTTCCAATGGTCTTGACGCGTAACAAATACCACCATTTGTTTTGCAGTTCTTGCAGCATTTTGATTTAAACAATATTCGTGAAAATCCTTTTGTAAAGCAGGGTCTTTGATCCAATAAAATTCCCATAATTGCATATTGCTACTATTAGGAGAGAGGATGCTTCGCTCTAAACTTCTTTTAATCACATCGTCTGGTACTTCTACATTGGGGTCAAACTTTCTATTGGACCTTCTTTTTTCAATGACTTCTTGAAATGATTGCGCTAATGACATAAGTGATGTTTGAATAAAAAAGCCTCCAAATAGTTGAAGGCTTTAAATATAGATTTGAATGAATTTAAAATAAATCCATAGCTTTTGCAAAATAAGTAATTGTTCCAGGAAGTGCTAACCAGAAAAATTCTCTGTAAACGAATAATAAAACGATTAAAATAGCGAACCATAAAAAGAATAATGCCCAGTATTTTTTGGTGTTAGATTGTGCTTCCATTTGTGTGCTTTGTTTTTGTGATTTAAATTCAGTTGCAAATATACAATAAATCTTATTTGGACCTATAAATTTGGCCCATTGGTATATTTTAAATCTACTTTCCAACCATTGGGAGTGGATATGATTTTAAGTTTATGGACCTTGTTGTCAAAGGAATTCTGGTAATTCATAATGGTCATTGTGCTGTCCACCGCGCTTATTTCATTAATTTGAATAGACGCAAGCCTGATTTGCATACGTCCCTCTTTATCTAATCCATAGTAGTTGTTGGCCATCTTTTCAAATAGAGCGAGGTTTTCTGCATCTTCAAGCACATAAAATTTAGCTTTTTTAAAATTGCCTTGCATACAGTTCTCAACAAAATAACGCCCACCATCTAGGGGATTGTCTGCCACTTCGTATTGGTCGGATGGGCTACATTGCCATAGAAAAAGCGCCAAAAAGAGGTATTTTAATTTTTGTAGATGCATAGCCAAAGTTACGCTATTAGGTAGTATTTTTGCAGCATAAAGCAAAGACATGAAAAATTTGCTTGTATTGGTTGGATGATGGATTGGGATATCCGGTTTAGGACAACCAAAAAAAACAACAAATGACAAAACAATTTCTGGTAGACCAAATCAAAACAAAACAATCTTACTTATGTGTTGGATTGGATACCGATATTGAAAAGCTACCCGCTAGTTTACCTAAAAATAAAGATGGGGTCATTGCATTCAATAAAGCCATCATAGATGCCACAGCGCCATTTTGTGTAAGTTATAAAATCAATACTGCTTTTTACGAATCCCAGGGTATTGCGGGATGGGAAGCAATGGAAGCGACATTAGCACATATTCCATCAACACATTTTACAATTGCGGATGCAAAAAGAGGAGACATTGGAAACACGTCTGCGCAATATGCAAAAACATTTTTTGAAACCCTTCCTTTTGATGCCATTACTGTAGCACCTTATATGGGCAAGGATAGTATCGATCCTTTTTTA
>Ga0315908_10002998_pt1 | contig 12227 bp, 3 predicted proteins | sample LakEriMetagenome_12_FD_203520 | JGI IMG/M metagenome (GOLD analysis project Ga0315908, IMG submission 203520) | Freshwater fungal communities from buoy surface, Lake Erie, Ohio, United States - Buoy 4 MA124 | ecosystem: Environmental > Aquatic > Freshwater > Lake > Lake biofilm | place: USA...
GGAAAAATCGTGGTAGCCCAGAACGGTGACCCTGACGCCGTCATCCTCGTCCTTGGCAGAGACCGCAGGCAGGGGCAGCGCCTTGGGGCCTTCTTCGTGCGGCAGCGGCGCGGGTTGTTGTGCTTGCAACGCAGATCCGCAAAGGAAAAGAAAACTAAAGCTGGCAAACAGCGAATGCATAGCGGCACTATGGCTTAACCCATTTGATTAGGGAAGATAAAATACATGCAGCCCCCTAAGCATCGTTAGTCCGGGCAAAAGCAAGGCATTTTTTTCCTGTCGCACTTTTCAATTTCGCAAAATTTATGCTTGTCATTATTGCTGCTTCCATTACCTTTCTGCCCCCCGAATGGGAAAACGCTAACAGCCTCGTGGTGTAACGGTAGCACAACAGATTTTGATTCTGTTTGTTTAGGTTCGAATCCTAGCGAGGCTATTTTTTCGGGAGCATCCTCTCTCTCTGCGGGTTCGTCTCTTGGACTTTTGACTATTTTCCATGGAGCGGGTGGTTGCCGCAGGATGCATCAATCACGCCGCTGCAATTCACCGGTCGGCCTTTTCGTCAATCGATACATCACAAAAAGTGAACGCGGCGATGCCATTGGCGCCATAGATCAGATTCGTCGGCTTGCCATCCCAGTCGCGGCCGGAAATGTAGCCAATGGTTTTCGCGGTCGAGGGCGCGCTCAGTTTAAGGGTGATCACGTTGCCGGCCACCGAACCAGCGCTGATCTGAGCCTTGATGCCATCCAGATAGATCTCCTTCTTCATCTCATCCTTCCAAGTCATCGGTTGGCCGAAGTCAAGGGCGATTTCATCCCTGGCCGAACTGGTGAACCAGGCCCTGTTGAGGTTCGGCGCGGTGACCTCCTTGGCTTGCTTTAGTCCGTAGTTGTCCAACTCCACTAAGGGGCTGATCAGGTCTGCCATCTGCCCATACCCCTCCAGGTCGAAGTGACACATGCCGCGGCCCGTCTCTGGACTCGCGATTCCGATTGTGGACATGACCCGCAGGTTGGAAAAAATTCTGGGCAGCTTGCGTTGCACCTCGCGCAACTGGTCGTCCTTGGGGCCCATGTTGCAGGGTGCCGGCCAAACCTGGAATACATAGTAATGAAGAATGTTGGGATAGTCCTGCTTCCACGCGGCCGTCATCTCCACGAAGTCCTGCTGATAGGTCGTATAAGTTCCGCCGCTGTCGTTTTCGCCCTGATGCCACAGCACGCCGCGAATGCCGTGGGTCAGTCTGGCCTCCGTCACACGGGTCAGCAGGCCGCCATAAACCTTGTGGATGTTGCTGAAGACATCTCCGCTCGTGTCATAACGGTTGGTTGGATTGGGCAAGTGATAAGAAATCGGGGTGCCGCCGGCGGCGCCATTGATGATGCAAATGGGGATGCGGTAGCCTTCCAACAGGTGCTTGGCGACCATCATGCCCCAGGCGCCGATCGAGTATTCGCCATAATTCGGACTGCCCCAGCGCTTCGTGCGGACCGCTTTGCCCCAACCGCCCTTGCCGTCACGGCTCATCACATTGCCGAAACTGCGGATCCATTCGCTGGTGAAATACTCCTCTTCCGGCGGCTTGCCGTTGTTAGGCGCGCCGGCTTCGGCATTCGACTGGCCCTCGATGATGTAGGCATCGCCGCAAATCAGGTTGTCTACGGTATCCAACACTTTTTCCGTGCTGCCGGTCCTGGTGCCAAATTCCACCTTGTAATGGATCAGGCCGGGCTTGAGTTTGGCAGTGAACGCGTAACTCTTGTCCGCCGCCGGCTTCAGGATGTCGGTATTGACGAGTTTGTCGTCGGCATAGAGTTTGAGAAACACCGACTCCGCAGGCTGATCGACAGAGCCGTTGTAAAACAGAGTGCCCACATTGTTGTCGTCGCGGGCATAAAACTGGTTGGCCACCGGCTTTTCATTCTTGTCCGGAACACGCTGCACCCAGGCGTCCTTCTTGGGTTCGGTCACCAGGATGTTGGCGGTGGCGATGGAATCCGGTCCGCCGTTGTCGAGGATGAGTTTGACAGTGATATTCCCGCTGTATTGCGCACGCTTGAGAATCATTTTCTCGCCGCTGATTTCCTTGGTGACCGCACCTCCGATGACGCTCCAGGTGGTTTTGACCTCGCCGACGCCTTTCGCCTTCATGGCCGCAAGGTTGCTGATGTTGGAAACCACTTCGATGGTGTCGCGGCCATTCCATGCGGTCGGCCCCTTGAGGGTGACCATTGGCTCGGGAATATCCTCTTTGATAGTGACCGGAATGTCCTTGGTCTTGGTGCCATTGGCAAACACCGCCTTGAGTTGCAGGGTGAGCGAAGTGTCCTTGCTCACCCGCCCGGCAGGCAAGGTATAGGACAGCCGGTCCACTGCGACGATGGTTTCCTCGCCATCTTTCTTGAGGATCCAATAAAGCTTCTGTGCGCCACCCGCCCTGGCAAGCACAGTGGTGCTGGTGCCCTCCAACATGTTGATAGCGGCTTGGTTGACGGCGAAATCAGTTCCCGGCCGCACCAGGGGACCCGTTAAAGTTTGTTGGGGCCGCTGGTTTTCGTATTCCAATTTGACCCAATCGGCGGAACGTGTGACCTTGGAGACGCGGACCTCGTCGATGTCGCCGGCAAAGTTGTTGCCGCCGATCTCCAGTTTGCAGGGTGCGTGGAGATCGAGGGCAGAGGCCGCACTGCTGGAGGCGAGGACGCCATTCACATAGATCAACGAAGCGCCAAGCTTGTAGGTATGTTCCACATGCTGCCATTGCTGGATCCGCGCGGTGCCCTCGGCCGTCACGGTCGGGCCATAGAACGTGCTCATCTCAAAGGTGTCCGGGCCTTTCGCCGTGAGATTCACCTGCTGTTGTTGCGCGCCCCGTCCCCAGGACACGATGTTGCCATTGAGCACCTCCGGCTTGACCCAGACGGCAGTTGAATTGGGCTCGGATTTGTTAGGATACGTGTTGATCACCTCGCCGCAGCCGAGCGACTGGCCGGCGGCCACGTGCAGGCCTTTGCCGATGACGCCCGCGCCCGTGGTGGCGCCCTTGTTGGCGAGCGACGCCGCGCCGGTTTCATCCTTCATGGCCTCGTCAAGATGCAGGACACTCAGGAAACCGTTGTCCGCAGTGAAAACCGCGGCACCGCTTGATTCGTTAGACGCATCGGCCTTACCCCAGAAAACCTTGATTTCCTGACGTTCGTTGCCCTTGATGACCGGGATGCGGACCCAGATGCTGGCCGTGCCACCGGCCGGGTCCCAATCCTCGATTTGATAGGCAAGCGCTTTGCCTGCCGCCGCAAACCGCAGGTCCTCGCCCTTGGCCTTGGCCTGGCTGAAATCAAAGAAGTCCTTGGTGAGGCGCACCAGAACTGGGAAGTTCGTTTCCGTGGCCGTGGCGGGCAGGTTCGCCCCTTCCGGAGTGGTGAGCAGATAGATGGAGCCCGAACGCTGCCAGCCCGGATATTGTGCCGGGGCGGTTTGCGAAAGTGCCAGCAGCGCAAGTGTGCCTAGCGCGAGTTGTTTGGTTAATGTCATGGTGTCAGTTTGTTTTGATCTTCAGTTGATGTTTCTGGCAAAGCCCGTCGAGCATCATGGTGATGACGGTGCAGGTCATGCCAAGGTATTCCACCCCTAACTTTTTTCCGGACAGCGAATCGTAGCGTTCGCTGATGCCGTTTTGGATCGCGTTGGCGACGGTCTTGTCGGCGATGTCCGCGGAAAGTTCCTTGTGGCCGTATGTCGCCAAGCCGCTGGCAATCTGATAGTTGGTGGCCGGCCAGACGTCGCCGCGCCAGAAGGCGTCGGACACCCAGCGTTTGTCGGTGCGATCCACGGTGGGCACGGGCAACGGGGTGCTCCAGCCCGGGGTTTGCAAGGTGGCGGCCATGCGTTTGGCCATGGCGGCGGTGGGAACGCCGGCGGCGAGCGGGCTCCAACTGCCGATGGTCCCGCCGGGGACCTTTTCCATGGTGTCGCGATTCACGGTGAGGAACAATCCCGCCTCCTCGTCCCACATGTGTTTGCGCATCGCCTCGATCGCCTTGTCGATTCTGGCCTTGCGGCGTGTTGCCATTTCCTTGTCACCCATGACGAGTGCCAGGCGCATCAGGCTTTGCTCGCCGAGGATCAGATAGGCCGTGTTTCCCGGCACGCAGAGATCGCCGTACCACGCACCCTCCTTGTCGCCTTTGCGGGTCGGGTGGTTTGTCAGTTTCAGGCCGTCCATGTTGCATTCGACGTCGAACGTCTCAAACCGCGCGTGCTGAACCACGCCACTGTAGGATCCCACCGCGACGAGTCCGCAACGGGTCACGTCGCGCTCGCGCCAATACCACTCGTGGAACCGTTCCAAGGGTTGCAAACACTGCTTGACCAGCTCCTTGTCGTGGTTGCGCTGATAGACACGCTCCACGCCCCAGGCCAAAATCGCGATCTGTGAGTATGCCGGGAATTTCACCCAATCCCTGTTGTCGGGTATGATCATGCAGGGGATCATGTCATGGGCATAGTCCGGCATTTCCTTGTTCCAGCGCGCTTGGAAGTCCCAGTAGTTCTGGAACACGTCACGGATGACCTGTTCCTTGCCGGGCAAGAGGCTCAGCAGATCGACCACAAACATCGTGTCCCAAATCCATTGCCCGCGATAGCCGCCACCCGGCCCGATCCAATTGTGCCGCAGGGGATCTTGCGCCGGAAAGATCTTGCCGAGAATGCACTTCTGATAGATCTCGTCCACCAGCTTGAGCGCCGCCGGATCCGGCGACTCGAACAAACCGCCGGGAAGTCCTCCGGTGTCCGCCGCCCGCGCGGGAAGCACGCATGCGGCCAGGCCGCCCGCCGCAGATTTCGCTAGAAAATCCCGTCGTTTCAATCCTGTGTTTTGTCGAGAAATCATGTTACGAATCCGTCTCCTTACTTTCCCGATCTTCCAAAATGTTCTTGGTTATTTAGAGTCGGCGGGCGCGACTCTGGGCATTTCCGGTTGATCGGTGGCGTTCTCGATGAACTTGATGGCTTCGTTGATATCGGCTACTTTTTTCAAGTTCACGGGGTGATCGGGCATCTCACCGTGTTGAATCATCAGGCTGAACTCCTTCATGTCGGGGATGGCGCAGCGGGCGGCCTTGCCATAGGATTTCAACTGATTGAGGATGGACGGGATTCGTGTTTCACTGCCGTGGCCGTTGATGACTTTGAGCAACTCGGCCAACGCGCGGATCCCTTCCTGATAGTGATACTTCGACAAGGCCACCGTTCCGCCCATGCGGATGTCCTGGCCGAACATGGTGTCGGCCGGGGCGATGTTTTTGACGGCCGCCAGAATATCCGGTGCCAAAGCCTTAACGTCCTCCGCGCTGAGTTTGCTCTCAAAATAACCTTTGAGGTGGCCGCGCGCCATGCCGTCGGCGTTTCTGGAAGCAACCCCGACCGCCGCATAGCGCAACTTCGTGTCGACCGTCTGGAGCGAGTTGACCAGGTCTGTGGTGAACAGGGCGCCCACGATTTGGCCGTGGGCGAACTGGATGGGGTCGGCCCAGTTGATCGGCTGGAGCGGTTCCTCGGTCTTGACGAACGTCTTGAGAATTTCAGGGAGTTCGGGGGCAGCCTCGCCGCCCACCTTTCTGATCGCCTGGGCCGCCTTGTAACGCAGCCAGCGGTCTTCGTGCGAAAGCAGGCTGACATAAACCGGGAGCGCTTGAGCGCACTTGAGGTTGCCGAGCGTCTCGCAGGCGCCCTGGGCGACATGCACATCCTTGCCTTCCGCCAGAGCGATGAGCTGGGGCACCATTGCCTTCGCGCCAGGACGACCGCTCAGCTCCTCGGCCGCCCGGAAGCGGACGACCGGCGACCAGTCGCCGAACGCTGCCACCAACTGCTGCTCGCTCATCTTCGTGCGGTCCAGGTCGAAGCGTCCGGAGACGATGGCGGCCGCAACCTCCGCCTTGCTCAGACACTCCTCTTTCTTCAGCTCCTTGCCCGTGATGCAGAGTTTCCGCAGGGGCGCAGCGTAGGTCAGGACGTAGGTGGCGTTCGGGCTCAGACCATTGTAGCTGCTCTTGCCGTAATAGGTGTTATCCTCCGTCCGTCCCGGGCCGTGCTGCTCGCCGCCGTCATAAGTGAAAGTCCCGTCGCAGCGCCGCACCAGATCCAGATGCCAGGCGGACTCCTTAAAAAACGCCGCGCCTGCGGCGGGCCCGCCGACATGGGCACCGAGCCCGCCCCACAGGTAGCTGAACCCCTGCCCGGTATGGCCGTACTCGCGGTTCTCGTAGGCGGCCGTGGACATCTTGGCGAAGAACCGCGCCTCGGCGGGCCGGTTACCTTGTAGCTTGAACAGCAGTGCCGCCATCGCACTCTTGCCGTTGTTGTCATGCAGGGGGATCGGCTCGTGTTCGCCGTAGGGAATACAACCCTTGTCCACGAAGTACCCGAAGAACTTGGAAGCCCTGCCGATGGCGGCGTCCACTTCAGAATCATTCACGCCGCACTTCTTGCCCATGACGATCCCGAGGTTGGCGGTCAGCCCGGCCTGGTTCACCGGCCCGTACGGGGGGATTGAGCCATGCAGTTTCCCTTCCGGGGTGCGCCACGAGCCGCCGTGGCCGAAGGTGCCGTACAAACTCTGCCCCCGGGCGAGGGTAACGGTGAAGGCCGTGATCGCGGGCATGACCTCCTTGTCGCCGGTCGCCAAATAGTATTCGCTGAGAAAGATATCCTTGAAGCCCCAGCCCCAGGAATCGCAATGGTCGCCGTTGCCAAGCTCAAGATTCTTGGACGCCATGGCCCTGGCGAACTCCCGCACCCTGGGCAAATACTCGGGCTTGCCGGTGGCCAGCAGGGCCAGACCGCTGACCGCGCCGCACCAACTGTCATCCAGCGGCTCTTTCTCAAGCGCCTTGCACGCATCGGCCAGGATCAGCCTCGATTTCGGGCAGTCATACGGCGCGGTGGCGCTGTAGGAGCCTAAGACCCTCAGCTTGAGGCGGACGGTTTCGGTCTTTCCGGCCCTGAAGCGAAGAAGCTTCAGTATCCCTCCGTTCTCGACCTTCTCGGCTTCCGTGATGGCCCGAGCGAAACTCTTGCGGGCGTCGTCGCTGAAGCGCGTGTCCCCCACCCCCAGGATCACATCGTTGACCTCCATGACGCCCGACGCGGGCGAGTTGTTGCCGACGTGGGTGACGAGGATCTGCCGGCTCGCGGCCGTGGTCCGGCCCTGAATGGCGTCCAGGGCGGTGGCCGGTTTCGAGTAGATCCAGCCGCGCAGCCCCGTGGCACCCAGATTGAACGTCAGCGTACGATCCACCGTGCTGCTCTGGGTCAGGTCTGGCGGGGCCGGTGGCGTGGCTGCAAGGTGGCCGGCGGGCATGAACGCGCCTGCCGCGATCAGGATGGTGGATGCCAGGAAATGGCTGTGTGTGTGGGTGTTCATGGGATTATTGGAAGTACTAGCGAAAGCTGGGTGGCTGGCGGGGCTCATGGCGCGGTGGTGATCACCTTGAGGCGGGCGAACTTGGTGGTGTCCGGATCCCTGGGAAGTGTCAGGGTCACGGTTTCGTGGTCCGTATCCAGCCCGGCGCTGATCGCAACTTCGGGGGCGGTGTCAACATCATAGGCATGCGGCCAAGTGCCGAGATCGGTCCCGACCTCGATCACCACCTGAGTATAGGCGTTTTTCGAGGCAAGCGCGCGCTGGAAGGTGAAGACGAAGTTGGCGCCGACGTTTGATGCGACCGGTCCGCCCTGGTTACCGGTGTCAGGCCGCGTGCCGAGGACATATTCGACACTGTTCTTGAGGCCGTCGCCGTCAGGATCCGCATTTGCCGCCGCCTTCGGGTCGCCCGGGGTGGCATAGTAATCGGTGATCCACGACGCGAAGGTGTCAGGTGCCGTGGCGGCGGTGGATGCGATGGGCACATTGGCAAAGGTGAGTGCGGCGATGGTGACGGTTCTGGTGCTCGCGTTGTTGCCATTGATGTCGATGCCGATGATCTCGATGCCCCTGGCGCTGCGCAGCAGTTTCGTCTGGTTGCCGTCCCAACCGGCACCCTTCAGATAGGTGATGGTCGTGGCGGTGCTGGCGGCGCTCAAGCGGAGTTTGATCACCTTGCCCGACGTGCTGACCGAGGAAACCAGGCCGGCCACGCCATCCAGATAGAAATGGCCCTTGGCATCCGAGGCACTGAGTCCGTCCATCTCCTGGTCAAACTCCAGCGCGATCTCATAGTGCGACGCGTCGGTGAACCAAGCCCGCTGCAGATTCGGCGGCGTAAACGTCTCGGTCGCGTCCGGCACGCGCCCGTATATGTCCTGTTCCACCATCGGGCGCAGCAACTCCGCAAACATCTGATATCCGTCCAGGTCGAAATGGCAGCCCGATCCGGGCTCGACGCCGATGGTGCTCATGATGCGCATGTTGGAATACAGCTTTGGCAGGGTCCGCTGGGTTTCGCGCAGCATGTCGTTGGCCGAGGTGTCACCGCAGGCCGCCGGCCATATCTGATAGATATAATAATTCTTGAGGTTGGGATAATCCTGTTTCCAGGCGGCCGACAGATCGACGAAGTTCTGCTGGTACCATTTGTAATCGAAGTCGCCGCCGTAGGGGCCGCCGCGGCCCTGGTCCTGTTCTCCCTGGTGCCAGAATACGCCGCGGATGCCGTGGGTCAGCTTGGCGGCCTCGATGCGCGTGAGCAGGCGGCCGTAGATGGTGGCTGAGTCCTCGTGGTTCGCCTCGTTGCGCAGGTGCTGGTCGATACGGGTGCCGCCTAACGCGCCATTGATGATGCAGATGGGCATGTTGTGTTTTTCCAGCAATTGTTTGGCGAGGTCGATCCCCCAGTTGCCGATTTGCAACTGGCCGTAAATCGAGCTGCCCCACCTGCGTGTCCGCACCGCGGTGCCCCAGGTGCAGGGCGCCCCTCCCGCCATCACATTGCCATAACTGCGGATCCATTCGCTGGTGTAATAATCCTCTTCCGGCGGCGTTCCGTTATTCGGCGCGCCCGCTTCGGCATTCGACTGTCCTTCGATGATATAGGCATCGCCGCAGATCAGGTTGCTTACGGTGGCGGTCACCGTGTCGGTCCCACCGCTGGTCGTGCCGAACTCGACCCTGTATTTGAAGAGACCCGCGGCGATCGGCACAGTGAAGGCGTAGCTGTTATTCGTGAGCGTTTGGCGGGTGGTGGAGGTGAGGGTCTCCACGCCATTCGCGGTGGTATAGAGCCTGAGAAAAACCGCGGTGGCCCCGGCTTGCGTGCCGTTGTAATAGATCCGGCCGAAGCCGGTGTCGTCGCGCGCGAAGAACTGACCATTGACCGGTTTTTCATCGGCAGCCGGCGTGCGATACACCCAGGCATCGCTCGCGGGTTGCTGGACATTGATGGTGACGGAATGGGTGACCGCCCAACCGCCGTTATCCATCACCAGCGTTACGGTCAGCGGGCCGTTGCCCTGGGCGCGCGTCAGCGTCATGTTGCCGGCGGCGATCTGTTTGGTCACGGCCACCCCCGCCACGCTCCAATTGTAATTCACATTGGTGCCGCCGTTGGCCGCCAACAGAGCCCAATTGGTGATGGTGGATTGCACGGTGATCGTTTGGCGACCGTCCCATGTGGCGGGTGCCGTCAGCGTGAATTGCGGGTCCGGGATGGCGCGGGGAGTGACCGTTACGGTATAGTCCTTGGTGCTGTTGTCCGAGGCCCTGACAAGATAGTGCACGGGGCTGGTGAAGTTCTGGCTGGAACCCGACGCGGGAACACAGGTTGCCCCGTAGGACAGCGTGTAGGTGGGTGCCAGCGCCGTCAGATTGGTGCCGTAGGGCACGGCGATGCTGATGTTTGTACCGGCGATAGTAGCGGCACCGTAGGTTGGGAACGTGAAGCTGGTGATGTCATTCTGCGGGGTCGTGTCCACTAACTGGAATCCATTCAGAACCAATTCGCCGGTCGATTTTCCTTCCACGGTGAGTGTGCCATCGGTAGCGGGGGTCAGGCCGGTGAACTGGACGTGCGTTTTGCCGTCCGTCCAATCGCTCACGGTGGTGAAGGTCAGTGCCTTTTCCACCGCGCCGACCCGGAACGTCGAGGTCGGGGCGGTCGTATTGTGCAGGCTGGCGATAAAAAGGTTGTAGGTGTGTGCCGGGTTGAGGCCGGTGAGCGCAATGATACCGGTATAACTCGTGTAGGCTGAGGTCAGACCCGAGACCAGCAGCCGGCTGGTGCCGAGGCCGGTCCAGGTGTTGCCGGGTCCATTCTGCATCGTGGTGGTGAGACCGACCCCGGTGAGCGCGCCTCTGGAATCCAACAGACTGGTGCTGTTAGCTCCGGCGGCGGAGAAATCATTCCAGACATTCCCGCTGTAGGTCGCAGGGGCCACCCGGCTGGCGCTGCCGCGGGCGCCCGCGTCGCTGGATTGGATCCCGTTCATCCAGGCATTGCCCGGATTGGCGCCACCCGCGAAGTTGACATTGATGACCGTCGGCATCTCGGGCAGGACGGTGACCAGCACGCTGTAGGTCTGCGTGGATCCATCCTGGGCTGTCAGGGTGTAGGTTGCCGGGTTGTTAGCGGCGAAGTTCGGGGCGACACCGCTGGCCGGCGAACCACTCGCAAACTGCGAAACCGTGTAAGCGGGCGCTAGGGTCGCCAAATCCGTGCCATAGGGAACGCTCCAGTTGATGGTCCTCGTGCCCTGGTCAATCGAGGCGGCATTGCCCGGGAGTCCGAAGGTGAGGATGTTTTTGGCCGAACTCGGGGGTGCCACGGCGATCGTCACGGTATAAACCTTGGTGGAGAGATCCTGGGCGGTCACCGTGTAGGTCTGCGGGGTGGTGAAATTCCTGGGTGTGCTGGAAGAGGGCGAACCCGAGGCGAAGGTGGAAACCGTATAGGCTGGCGTGAGGCTCGTCAGATCCGTCGCGTACGGTACGGTCCAAACGATATTGGTTCCGCTGATCACCGCGCCGGGCCCGAAGGTCAGGATGTCCTTGGCCGTGCTTATGGGAGTGACGTTGACCGTCACGGTATAGTCGGTGGTGGTTAGCGTGTCTTCGGATTGGATGATGTAGTGTACCGGACTGGAGAAGTCGTGGGTGGAACCCGAAGCCGGAGCGCACGTCGCGAAGGGGGACGCCGTGTAGGTGGGTGCCAACGCGGTCACGGGCGTGCCGTAGGGGACTGTTAGTGAGATGTTTGTTCCGGTCATGGTCACCGCGCCGGCACCGGGGAAGGTGAAGGTATAGATGAGGGCCTCGGAATTGAGCGCCCTGACGCCGTTATCCCGGATCTGCCAGCCACAGAGAGCGGTCCAATCATGGCTTACCTTCGCTTGAACGGTGATCTCCCCGCTGGCATTGGGAATGCAGTTGGTCAGCAGCGCATAGTTCTTGCCGCTCACCCAGTCCGTGGCGGCTTGAATGTTGACTGCCGCGGTCTGCGACAGGTACTTAAACGTCGCCGACCACTCCCCGGGATCGACCATGGCGATGTTATAGGTGTGGTTGGTGGCGAGGCCGCTGAACGTGAGGAGGTCCACATAACCATTAATGATTCCGGAGTCCCCGGCAAACACCGATCCCAGCGCGAGGCCGGCCGGATAACTGGCCAATTTGTTACCGCCCAGCTTGGAACCCCAATTCACGCGGGTGGCACGGGGACGCAGAACCGCGGAGACATTGAAACCGGAGGCGGAGCCATCGGAATATTTCAGGTTGTTCACGGCGGCCGACCCGTTGCCGCCGTCGTTCCAGGTGGTGCCGGAGTATGCCAACGGCGCGGCCTGGGTGGCGGTGCCTGCCTGCTCCGAGGTGGCGGTCCCGTCCATCGTATTCATATACGCCAGGTTGATCGTCAGGTTGGCAGGGGGCAATTCGGTGACCGTCACCTGATAGATCCGGGTGGAGCCATCCTGGGCGGTGATGGTATAGGTGGCCGGGTTGTTGGTTACGAAGTTATGGGTGGTGCCGCTGGCCGGCAAACCGGACGCCAACGGCGAAACCGTATAGGCGGGCGCGAGCGTCGCCAGGTTCGTCCCATGAGGGACGCCCCAGGCGATGTTGGTTCCGGTGATGACGGCCGGCAAGCCCGGGAGCCCGAAAGTGAGGATGTCCTTGGCCGAGCTCAAGTTGACCGTGATGCCGGACTGCGTGCCGGTGATGGTTCCGGTCACGGTGTCGGTGGCCGTGATGGATTGAGTTCCCGCCGTGTGGAACGTCACGCCGCCGG
>Ga0315908_10002999_pt1 | contig 12226 bp, 12 predicted proteins | sample LakEriMetagenome_12_FD_203520 | JGI IMG/M metagenome (GOLD analysis project Ga0315908, IMG submission 203520) | Freshwater fungal communities from buoy surface, Lake Erie, Ohio, United States - Buoy 4 MA124 | ecosystem: Environmental > Aquatic > Freshwater > Lake > Lake biofilm | place: USA...
ATTATTGGAATCAATTTTCTTAATTTTTGACCCTACCTCAATGAAATCTGTTAAATTCATAACGCATCTTTTGATTTTGATGATGCAAATATATGTGGTACTTTTTTAAAATGCAAGTACTAGTTAGAAATATTTTTTATCGTAAACCTATTACAGATTGATTTCCAAAATACTTCCTTAGCGTAATTGGGCTGAAATACCTAAAATCCCCAATTTTTATATAAAATTCACCCCAAATTAGTCGTAATTTAACTAGGTGGGAATTGACCCATTCGTGAAACTTAAACCATTTTAAATGAAAGCTAAAGAATTTAAACCACTAAGTAACAACAAGACTCTTTCAACATTATCAAATCAGGAGTTCAACTTACTGATAACTTCCAAGGACCCAGCTGCAATCAAATGGAGGAAATTACATAAAGAAGAATTTAAGATAAGAATACGAGCTAGTGATTTATTAAATGACTTCTTTCGTCGTAATACGTTCCAATAAAATAAGTGTTCCATTAAATTCTTTGAAGATTGCTCCGGCAGGTCAATTATGCGCTGTATTTTAGCCCATATCAATTCAAAGAAATAATATGGAACGCAAACAACTGAACGTGGTCATCTTTTCAAGGGTATCCTCAACAGGTGACCGGCAGAATACTGACCGACAAACAAATGAACTAAAAGAATACTCCATTAGGCTCGGCTACAATTTGGTAGGCATCTATGAGGAGAAAATTAGTGGCTTCAAGAAAAATGAAGATCGACCGGTTTTAAACCAACTCTTATATGACATTGATAATGGGATTGATGGCCATATTCAAATTGATAAGGTACTAACCAGTGAGCTATCTCGTATTTCAAGGTCAGTGTTACAAGGACTATCAGTCATTCAAACCTTTATCGACAGAAAAGTGTCCCTTTACATTCAAAACTATAACCTTGAAACACTCAACCCCGATAAAAGTGTTAATCCAATGACGATGTTCATGGTTCAGATTTTAGCCAGTGTAGCCACCATGGAGGCTGAGACTACAAAGGTTAGGTTTCAATCTGGTTATAGGAATTTTTTGGCTAATGGTGGAAAGGTAGGCCGCAAAAAAGGACAAGTAGTATCTGATGAAGATTTCTTATCTAATCATAAAGATGTAGTCAAACTCCTCAAGCGAAACCTTAGTATTCGACAAATTTCAGGTCTAACGGATAAAAAGTCATTAACTACCATTATGAAAGTAAAGAAGACCGCATTAAAACTTGGCCTGATTAAATAAGGTGTTTGACGATCTTTATTGAAAACAAAACTGGATTCAATATTGAAATAAGATCAAAACCTATAATCACAGGTACACTAGACTACTCTATTGATTGGAAATCCAGGATACAACAGATCATGATCACGAGGAGGGTCAGGGGTAGGAGAGAGCCCTGCAGGGGGAGCCGTATCCTGCCCCTCATAGGGAATAAAAACCTTATAAAAGGCGGTAACGATGACCAAAATGAAATAATTTTCTGGAAAAATCTCCCAGGGGGTCGAAAACCTTAAATCTTAAAAAAAAAATTCCAGTAAAATTCTCAGAATTTCAAGTCATTTAGACACTTCTTCGAATACTTTGTGGCAATGTATCTCGCTTCGACCTCATAATCATTTTCCCAATAGGACTTTATTCGAGTAAGTCTATTATACCTAATGTCATCATTTGAAGTTCGTATTTGGAGGTGGTGGACATATTCATGAATGATTGTGTCACAAAGTTCCTCTATTGAGCTATGTCTAAGTACAAAGATTGTTATCCTCTTATTATAATACTGATAACTCCCTAAGTAATTGGTTTTTGTCCGCTTTGAAATAAATAGGGTTGGTTTAGATCTTCTTACTTTATTCAGATGGATGTTGCAAATACACCAATTAAGAATCTGATGTATGAGTTCCTTTGTTTCTTTTGGAGATAATTCGCTTAAGTTGACCCTTGTTTTTGGGAAAAACATTCTCCCAATCGTTGAGAGTAAAGGACAGATTATTAAACAATAAAGAATAAGTCCAAGAACGAATAAACAGCTTTTAATTAGCATAAAGCTAATTTGACGCCTTTGCTTGGAACTGCCAAAATTTGAACTTCATTTAAAATAAAACGATTTAAATCATATAACTCTAATTTACTTGAATAGGATAATGTATATGCTGCAAGAACAATTTCATCTTGACCCCAATGAAAATAGAATTATTGAAAGATCACCCAAAGACCTAACCTATTTCCCTACTCTATCTTGCAATTGTTGTGGATAACGTGCACCTTGAACTGTCACTTGTGCTAATATTTTCTCTATTTTTGACAAATCATCTTTAGACAAGTCAATCGTTCTCGCGGCTATATTTTCCTCCAGGCGGTGTAATTTAGTTGTACCCGGAATAGGTACAATCCAAGGCTTTTGAGCGAGCACCCAAGACAAGGCAATTTGGGCGTTGCTTACTCCTCTTTCTATGGCAAGTGTGTGAATAAGCTGAATTAATGTCTGATTTGCTTCCCGGTTTTCTGTACTAAATCGAGGAACTACATTTCGAAAGTCACTTGGATCAAAAGTGGTATTTGTGTCGATTGCCCCAGTTAAATATCCTTTTCCTAATGGACTGAAAGGGACAAATCCTATGCCTAACTCCTCTAGCAATGGGAAAATTACAAGCTCGGGTTCGCGCCACCACAAGGAATATTCGCTTTGCAAAACCGATAAAGGTTGAACTGCATGAGCCTTTCGAATGCTCTCTGCTCCTGCCTCGCTCATTCCAAAATACTTTACTTTGCCAGCTTGAATAAGTTCTTTTACCGTACCTGCTACCTCTTCGATAGGGACTTGTGGATCTACTCGGTGTTGATATAATACATCAATGTAATCCGTTTTAATAAGGCGTAAAGACTGATCTACTACTTGACGAATACGCTCTGGACGACTATCTAGGCCCTTGTTGGCGTCTCCTTCTTTGAACCCAAATTTCGTTGCAATCTGAACCTCAGATCGGAAATCCCGAACAGCTTTACCTACTAGCTCCTCATTAATTCCTTGGCTGTAGGCCTCTGCAGAATCGAAAAATGTTACACCTAGTTCAAATGCGTGACGAATTAAACGAATTGCCTCACGCTCCTCTGTCGCTGGTCCATACCCGAAGGTTAATCCCATACAACCTAATCCCATTTCGGATACTTCTAAACCTAGGTTTCCTAGTTGTCGCTTTTTCATTTTTCAGTATTTTATAAATTTAACCAATATGTTAATTTCAAATTTATCGACCGATATGTTGGCCCAAATTCTTTCGTATAATAATTGTCATTATATACTAAGTAAAAATCAGATAAGGGTGCAAAGCGGTATTGTAAGCGTGAATTAATACCTAAGTTATTTGTCTGATTGTTAAACTGAATTAATGTTGACCAAAATAGTGATTTAGAAAAGGTTAAATCTACTTTGGGGCTTACTAAAACAATATGTGTCGTCGGATAGGGATGCGGTAATTCAATATAATCATAATTCGTAATCAATGAAATGAGCGCTTTCGGCATAATTCGAACATTGGTTATTCCGCTTAAAGAGACATTGTGGCCATTGAAAAACTGTCCCGCTGTCAAAGTGCCTGTAAAGGTCACTAAGCTTGAATTTTTGGAAGTATAAGCCACATATCCTTGTTGGTAAGTATAGTCCTGATTCCCTGGCAAAGGTTTAGCTCCTGAACGCGTTGGGTCAAAATTTGTGGTTAAATATGTATAATTCCAAATATAACGAAATGATAGTAGGGACTGGTTTTTAAATTCAATATCAGTATTCAGCCAAATTAATTGATCCGTTTTCTTGTAGTCAGCAGAAGGTTTAAAGAACATTAAATTAATCACTCTTGGGGTTACTTTATTAATCACACTACCCTGAGAATAAAAGGTGCGAGAAATGCCATTTCCGGATTTAAAAATGTCTGTTCTCGGAATAAAACCCAAATCCGATCGAAAATCCTTATCCACATATACCCAGTCAGTTACAATATTGAAAAATCGAGTATTATAATTGAGAACTCCTTGTGATGACAAATTCCTGCTAAAATCGCCTGGTTGAAAGGATTTATGTAGGTAAAACTTCCCTGTCCAAGTATTATTCGCGGAAGCTAAATTATAATCAAAACCTATCACTCGGTTATATAGACTATTGGGATTTTGGAATTCATATTTACCCAATGTTTCGCGATTCAAAAGAAAAAAACCAATATTTGAACGGCTAAATACCTTTCTTTGCAATACAAACATAGCATTATTATTGGATACTACTCGATTCGCTATATCCTCTGCCGTTTGTAAATTCAATAAGCCAATACGCCAATTCTGATCAAGTTTTCCACTTAAACGAACGCCTCCCAGTATTCGATTTTCGATATTACGTCCCAAGGTGTCACGTACAATTCCAATGCGACGCGAGAAGAATGGTTTTGCATCATTATAGGTACTTCCAAAACTTCCAAATAAGTCATTATTGTCGATGAAAAACTGACGTTTTTCTGGTAAGGATACCTCAAATCGCGTGATATTGGTCACCATGTTATCCACTTCTACATTAGAGAAATCTGGATTAATGGTCACGTCCAGGTTCATACCATTGCCTATCGCAATTTTTGCATCTACACCCAACCCCAAACTTGATGCTTCTGATTGATTAGAAAAATTTCGTCCCGACAATGCGTTTAAATAAGGGATCAAATAAATCGGGGCACGATTTTTTCGCAAAGGTTTTTCAAAAACCATTTCACCTAGAAATGCAAGATTGATTAGTAGTTGATTTTGTGGCACATTTGACCATGCGCTTTGTTCATTAGTTTGTAAATCCCACCGGTAGGTTTGAAACCGCCAACTTTGATCTCCTTCCCTAAATTTCAATGAACTAAAAGGTATAGCTATTTCTAATATATATTCATTACCAATTACTTTACCCTCAGACTGCCATTTAACGTCCCAAGTTGGATTTAATGCGTCTGCTGGGTTACTTCCTCCGCCTGAAATCAAAGCTTCTCTTTGAACGCCAAATGGATTCACACTAAAAAGGTAAGCAGTCGTCCCATCCTTGAACGTATCAAAAATCAATGACACATTATCATTTGTTGAACCACTAAAATCCCTACGAAGAGAGTTAATGATAAAATTTCCTTGTTTACTTTGTGCTCTAATTCCGATATATAAGTGTGAATCGTTATAGAGCAACTTAACTTCTGTTGGATTTTTGGATTTGATAGAATCTGTTGGGAAAAATTGCCAAAAGGAATCAGCCTTGTTAGCATGTCCCCAAATTCCCTCAGACAAAACCCCGTCTAAATCGATTCTCTCTGTTGTGTACTTCACGAAAATAGTGCGAGGATTTGTATCTCTAGGTGCTGAAATGATTGTAAATTGAACGAAGAAAAGAACTAGAAAAACGAAGTATTTATACATTAATTAGGCAGTTGGAATTCACAAAAGTAAGAGCCTATCCCTTTGACATTTTCTTTTTTCGCCGAATTCACTCTTTTTTAGATGAACAACGCTTGTGCTGTAGTTCGTCGAAAAAATGTGCTCTTGGTCGAAGGATAATTACTTTACCTGAAGTCAGTCTATAATTTATGTATATTTAAGAGTTACTTTTTTCTTTATGAATCAAAGAACTAGCGTTGTAAGTTTTAATATTATTTTTTGGAGCGCCCTCTTTTTTTATAAGTGGATAGGTTTTGGCGCACTTACTGAAGAATACACTAAACAATTTGCTTACTCCATTGTCAACATTCCTGTTGCTTTCTTGACTGCTTATGTCAGTATGCATGTGGTCTTTGATCGCATGAACCAAGCCAGCGTAAAATGGCCTTCTTATGCATATTTAGTAGGTATTGGGGTGATTGGAATCTTAATTAAACGACTTTTCAGCCACTATTATTTAGAACCTCATTATCTCAAAGATTTACATCATGGAAGCCTATTTACATTACCCAAAGTCTTATACGAGCTAGTTAGTCTTTACCTGATGGTAGGTATGTACGGGATGTTTTATTTTATTCGTCGCTGGTATGAACAAAAACAAGTACTCGAGTCATTAAAACAAGAAAAAGTCAAATCTGAACTCGAATTATTAAAATCTCAAGTTCATCCTCATTTTCTGTTCAACATGTTGAACAATATTTATTCTGGGGCCTTAAGCAAAAGCCCTGAGACAGCACAGCAGATTTTGCAGTTATCCAATTTCATAGAATACAATCTATATCACTCGCAAAAGGAATGGGTTCCACTCAATGAAGAATTGGAATATCTAGGTAATTATATCGCACTTCACCAGATTCGTTTAGGAGAAAAACTACAGGTTGAGAAATGCATTTCTGACCATGTTAATCAAGTACAAATTCCGCCTCTTTTGCTTTTGCCATTAATTGAAAACGCGATCAAACATGGGGCGAATAACTCAATTCGAGTAGCTTGGCTTAAGGTTCAAGTAAACGTCGATGCAATAACGAATTCCTGTTTAATTATAATTTCCAATAGTTTTGAACAGGCGGTTTCATCTGAAAATGGAGGAGTAGGACTCTCAAATATCAGACAAAGATTAAAATTCCTATATCCGGACAAACACTTGTTAAACATTGTGGAAAATCCAGGAATTTACGAAGTACACCTTAATTTGATTTATGGTTAAGTGCGTTATTATTGATGATGAATTGCCGGCTCGGTCTTTGCTTGCCAATTTTGTGCAACAATTACCTGATTTTGAGGTCGTTGCCTCCAAGGATAATGCCTTGGATGGATTTGTTTATTTGCAACAAAACAACGTCGATTTGCTATTTTTAGATGTTCAAATGCCGCAAATGACAGGGCTCGAACTAGTGAAATCTTTAAGTAAAAAGCCGCATATTATTTTGACAACGGCTTTTCGAGAATATGCTGTGGATGGATTCGATTTAGGGGTTTTTGATTATTTAGTGAAGCCAATAAGTCAAGAACGATTTCTGAAGTCGGTCGACCGATTTCTCCAACAAAAAGAGGGATATAATGGAGGGCTAGAACCAGTATTGTTGAAAATAGGAAAAGAGACAAGGAAATTTAAGCTAGAAAGCATCTATTATTTCGAAGGTCTTAAAGACTATATCAAGGTATACAGTAAGGAAGGTGTTTTTGTGATATATGAGCGCATGGGAGCCATGGAAATGATGTTACCTTCAGACCATTTTTGTCGGATACACAAATCCTATATTGTGTCTAAACATCACATTACGCATCGAGGGACAAATTATGTGACAATCCAAGGTTTGCACATTCCGATTGGGAGGACCTATCGACAAGAATTTATGGATAAAATCTTAAAAAACTAATGCTATGATTAAAAAGTATTCTTTGCGCATTAATAAAAAAGTCCACCAGGTAGAGGCGGACGAAAACATGCCCTTATTATGGGTGCTCCGAGATATTCTCGGCATGGAAGGTACTAAATACGGTTGTGGCGTGGGCTCTTGCGGGGCTTGCACGGTGCATTTAAATGGAAGTGCGGTTCGATCTTGTCAATTGCCGATTTCAGCATTAGAGGGGATGGAAATCACGACTATCGAAGGCTTATCCGCGAAAGGCGATCACCCGGTACAGAAAGCGTGGATTGCAGAGGACGTTGCACAATGCGGGTATTGTCAATCTGGCCAAATCATGAGCGCAGCTGCACTCTTGAAAAGCACACCAAACCCTACGGAGGAAGATATTGAGAATTTCATGGCTGGCAACATTTGCCGTTGTGGAACCTATACGCGTATCAAAAAAGCCATTCAACTAGCCGCTGCGAAATCATGAAAAAGACAGACTCAACTTACAGCAGACGCTCGTTCTTGAAAGTAACGTCGCTCTCCGGGGGAGGCATGATGTTAGGTATTTCTTGGTTCGCAAGTGCGAAACCAGAAGACAGCTTAGCGGAATTAAATATCGAATCCGTATGGCAAGAGGTGACTAGTTTCATCAAAATTGCGTCAGATAATTCGATTAAAATATTCTCTCCTAACCCAGAATTTGGCCAAAACGTGATGACCTCCTTGCCGATGTTAATCGCAGAGGAATTAGATGTGGATTGGAAGCAAGTCGAGGTGGAACAAGGGAATTACGATCCCAAAGCTTTTCCACGCCAATTTACCGGCGGTAGCCAAGGCATTCGCATGGCTTGGAAGCAATTACGGACGGTGGGTTCGGCAGCGCGTCAAATGATTTTGACGGCGGCAAGCCAGGCCTGGAATTTGCCAGTAACAGAATTGACCACCGCTAACGGAATGGTCACACATGCATTCAGTGGCAAGTCAGAAACCTATGGAGCTTTTGCAGCTGCGGCTGCGAAACTACCGGTGCCTAAGGATATCGTTTTAAAAGGAAACCAATCGTTCCGCTTAATTGGTACTCCACAGAAGAATGTGGTAGCCCCTAAAATCGTACAAGGAAAACCCTTATTTGGGATGGACTACCGCGAAGCAGGCATGTTGTATGCGATGACGGAACGTCCACCGGCTTTTGGGATGCAATTAAAATCCTTTGATGCGACTGCGGCGAAAAAGATGCCAGGTATCGTGGATATTTTCCCGATTAAAGTATATAATGATGACCACAAATTTGCGGGATTTGATACACGTGCTTTTAACGAATTAATTGCTATTGTTGGCAAATCTACCTGGGATGTGATGAATGCGCGCAAGAAGTTGAAAGCGGTTTGGGAAGTAGCGCCAGAGAAAAAGGAGATGGGTCAAAATGGCCATGAAAGAACAATTCCAGCGGGTTTAGAAAGCACGAAAAAGCATTATGCTCAAATGCTCGAAATGGATAAAAAACCAGGTAAAATTGAGCGAAGAGACGGGGATCCAGAAAAGGCTTTTACAGAGGCGAAACACGTCATTGAAAGAACCTATACGGCACCGTTTTTGGCTCATAATATTATGGAACCGACGAATACCTTTGCTCATTTTGTAGGGGACAAAGTGCGATTTGTGGCACCTATTCAGATTCCAGATTTTATGGTTCCATCGATGGTGGCACGTTTAGGCATTCCGAAGGAAAATATTTCGATTGAATTAGCTCGTATGGGTGGCGGTTTCGGTCGTCGTGCTTACGGTCATTATATGATTGAGGCGGCTTTGATTTCGAAGCAAGCTAACGCCCCAATTAAACTGATTTACACGCGTGAGGACGATGTGAGTGGTGGTACTTATCGCCCAATGTATCAATTGACGTATCGCGCGGCATTTGATGAGAATAAGAAGCTGATTGCTTTTCATGCCAAAGGTGGAGGAGTTCCTGAATCTCCTCTGCATGCGAATCGTTTTCCAGCCGGAGCGATTGATAATTACTTAGCCGAAAGCTGGGTGATTCCATCTAACATTACCATTGCAGCTTTCCGCGCACCGCGGTCTAATTTTAATGCAGCTGCGGAACAATCGTTCTTGGATGAGATTTCAGAATACATGGGTAAGGATCCGATTGCCTTCCGTTTGGAATTATTACAACGGGCAAAAGACAATCCGGTAGGAAAAACAAACGATTACGACGCGAGCCGTTACATGGGCGTGTTGGAACTAGTTCGAGAGAAATCGGGCTGGGGGAAACCGGAAAATGCGGGAAAAAAGCGCGGAGTTTCAGCGTATTTCTGCCACAATTCGTATGCAGCGCAGGTCATTGATTTACGCGTGAAAGGCGATCAAGTAACGGTCGACCAAGTAACTACTGCCCTAGATTGCGGCGTAGTTGTGAATCCAGAAGGAGCTAAAAACATGGCGGAAGGTGCGGCAATTGACGGAATCGGAAATGCCTTGTTTGGTCAATTAACGTTAACAGATGGTAAAACAGATCAAAAGAATTTCGATACCTACCGCATGATTCGCCATAATGAGGCACCGAAGAAAATCGACGTACATTTTGTGAAAAACGAAATTGATCCGACAGGATTAGGAGAGCCTCCATTCCCTCCGATTTTTGGGGCGATGGCGAATGCATTGTATCAGGCGACGGGGAAGCGTTTTTACCAACAGCCTTTTCAGCCACATTTAAATGGGTAGATGATATATGAAAAATGTCGTTATTATAATTCATTTGGTGATTTCAATTTTAGTATCATTTCAAACTACCGCTCAAAGTTCAGAAAAACCTTTGCAAGGTAATTGGTCAAAAGGTCCCTCTGAAAGGTTCTTTGGCGATGTTTGGGTAGAATATTTCATTAACGATTCGGAAAGTGACTTCCTTGCTTCTAGGGTTTTATTTGAACCTAAAGCTCGAAGCAATTGGCATAAACATACTGGCAAACAAATTATTTTTGGAGTGGATGGAGAAGGATATTTTAAAGAAAAGGGTAAGCCAATGATTCAACTAAAAAAGGGGGATTTAGTAGAAATTCTTCCTGGTGTCATTCATTCTCATGGTTCTTTAAATAAACAATTTATTCAAGGTGTCATGATGAATGGTATTTCAAAAAAAGAATCTACTGTGTGGCTGAATCCTGTTATAGAGGAAGAGTTGTACGAAAAATAATGGTTGAACATATCACTTATTAAGAGGAGCAGTAATCAAAAAGAGGTTATAAACTTCTTACAATTAAAAGGGTGATTAATTCTTTTAAAACCTAATCAACCAGAATGGACTTATATTTTTTGGAAGTATAGGGGTGGTGCTAAAACCGAAGCAGAACGACCTGATTTGATACAATTTCGATACAATTAGATTATCCAATATAATACCTGTACTATTATATTTTGACGTTTTTGTCCGTTTTGAGTTCAGTCAGATTTGTTTCATTCCCACCGTCCGGACCGCCACCAACAAAAAAAGTCTCTGATATTCAGAGACTTTTTTTGTTGGTGTGAAGTATAGTGTGAAACGATGTGGCGAAATATGTAATAGTAATTCGTGGATCAGGTGGTCTTCTCTGATTTTATAGTCTTCAATACTCAATTTCTTGAAACATCGCTTAATTGGGTGAGGATATGAAAAAATTGCTATAAAATGGAAAGGCAAGATAAATTTCATTCATATCCGTGATGTGGTGGGTTCACCTGTTAAGTTTAGGGAAACATTTCATGATAATGGGCTAACCGACATGGCTAAAATGATGCGTTTATATAATTCATTCGACTTAAATACCCCTATTAGATCTGATCACGTTCCCACCATGGCTGGGGAAAGCAATGAGCATTTTGGATATGAAATGAAAGGTAATTTATTTGGCATCGGATACAAAAAAAGGATTAATGCATGCTTGCGTCTAAATTCTCGCTTAATGTCTCATTCGATAGCCCTATGGTTTTACGCATGAATTGTTTATTAGGTTGTAAAATCGAAGAAAATAGACCTGATGCTTATGATTTAAAATGATAATAAACTTGTAGAATGAAAACCAAACAACAAATCTATACGGAAATTTAACTATTTAACCTAAAATCAAGTTTTGCATCAAAAAATTGCACGAAGAAAAAATATACCATTGATATATTTTTGTTTACTTATTACACACAAATGGGAATGTTATTTAATTTTTTTTAAGTAGGAGATTGAGAATCCAGTTTTTATTGAGATTGATTCTTCATTAAATAATTTTTTTCTCATGGCTCGAACTGTCATAATTCTTCGTTGCCTGATTAGCTCTCCAATTTTGATATCTTGCAATTCATTATTTATCAAATTAAAATTGGATTTAAAGTGTTCGGAAATTAATGTAACAGTTACTTTACTTAAATTTGAGTCAATATATTCAATTATTTTTTCCTTGGATAATTGAGTTACCTGTATTTTTTTATGATACTTTAGTAAATAAAATATAGATATTAATAATGCTAAAAACGATATAATTACAACAACAACAAACTTGATATTATAACTTTCTATTGTTGGATTTACTTCCTGAATTTTAATGTTTAAGGAGGGATTTTTAAATGAGACTAATTCTTTATTAGCTAAAGCATAATAACCATTTGTAGTTCCTAAAAAAATACTATCTTTTTTCTTATAAAATGCTTTTTCATTAAATTCATCTTTGATAATATCTATAATTAATTCGCCTGTTTTTGTATTATATTTTGACAAGCCAGAGTTTGAGGATATTAAAATCTGATCTTCAAGCCATATTAAATGATGATTTTCTGTAAAGTCTGATCCTATAATCTCACTTTCATAATTTTTATTTGAGTTTAATTTGTATTTAAAAAATTTAGTTTTTGTAATTAAATACAATTGCCCTAGATCTTCAAATA
>Ga0315908_10003001_pt1 | contig 12213 bp, 10 predicted proteins | sample LakEriMetagenome_12_FD_203520 | JGI IMG/M metagenome (GOLD analysis project Ga0315908, IMG submission 203520) | Freshwater fungal communities from buoy surface, Lake Erie, Ohio, United States - Buoy 4 MA124 | ecosystem: Environmental > Aquatic > Freshwater > Lake > Lake biofilm | place: USA...
CATTTTATACACCGATATGATGCTGTCATTGGTGTTGGCAATCGCTTCATATTTAATCACATCGGCCAAGTTGTCTCTCTTTTTCTTGATGAATTTAAATTCTCTTGATCGGTTGTTCAACTGGGTCATTGTGCTGTCGTAGTACTTGCCCGCTACGGTATATTTGGCTTGATAAAAATAAATCTCCGCCATGTTGCGGTAATTTGAGGCAACCAAATACTGATCTGCCGATTTCTTTTTTAATGAGGCGTTGTAATACTGTAAGGCCTGTTTGTCCTTGTGTTGTTTGTCATAAAACAAAGCCATTCGGTGGTTGAGTACGTCTAAAAAAGGCCTGTTTTCGCGGTCTTTTTTAAGGTCATTGAATTTTTTCAAAAACGCGACGGTATCTCCTTTTTTGAAATCAAACATCATCGCCTGCCGCGCATGCGCCTGGATAACATAATCGCGCGCTGATTTTCGTTTCATGTCAATTACCGATTGATAGGCCACAAAGGCGCTATCATGCTGATTCATTTCTTCAAAAAGCTGACCAATAATAAAGCGGTAACGGGCTTTTTCTTCTTTTGACTTGGTAAAATCGCGGGCTAATTTTAACTTGGCTATCGCACTGTCTTTTTCAGCCAAATGCAAATAGGCTTGCGCGATGCTGGCATTGGCGTCGGCAAAAATTTGGTCTTTGAATTTAATTTCGTCAAGAAGTTTGGTAAGGTTGGTCACGGCAAGCGCATCATTTTCCATGCGCATATTGGTTTTTTCACGCCAAATTTTGGCTTCGTAAATCTTGTCGCTATTGGGGTATTTGTATAAAATGTAATTAAAGGCTTCCAACGCAGGTACAAAGCGCTGGTCGTAATAACGCGCTTTGCCTAGCATTAAATAGGCTTCGTCCATTTGGGGATTCTTCTCGGCGCCGCCAATGTTCATCGAATGCTTTTGAATGGCCATGGTGGCCTTGGTTTCGGCGCGTTCAAAATTGGGATTTATTTTAGTTTCCCCCGGTAAGATAGCTTCTTTACTAATTTGCATGCGCTCCACCGGCAACACTTCCCAATAGTTGTCCTGATTTTGGGCTTTCAAATCAATAATTCCTTTATCAAGGGCCATTCCTCCATTGTATAAAATATTATACTTGGTGCTTAACGCGTGAGAATTTCGGGACGTAAACGAGTCTTTTTTAGTGGAACATGCCAGGATAAGCATGCCTATGCCTAGCGTGAAAAAAAAACTGAGTTTATAGGTTTTCAATGGAAGACGATTTGGATTTTAAAACTTAAATAAAGCCGTTTTAGTATATGGAAGGGTAAAAATACGTTTCTTTTTGACATACTAAAAAATATAGTCCGTTTTTTGAGCAACGCGGCCAGTTCTAAAATAAAAAATATGCGGAAGCGCTGCACGTAAATTGTACCTATTCGTTACTTTTGCCAAAATTATTTCTATGTCTTCGTTCTACAAATTAGCCATCAAAGAAGTGCGTCGGGAAACCAAAGATGCTGTTTCTATCCAATTTCAAGTTCCTGCCGAATTGGCGAACCAATATACCTTTACCGCCGGACAATACGTAACGGTAAAACTAACCCTAGACGGGCAAGCCTTGCGCAGAGCCTACTCCATTTGCAGCGCGCCAAAAAGTGGCGAATTGCGAATTGCTGTAAAAGCGGTGCCTAATGGCTTGTTTTCAACTTTCGCCAACAGCCAATTAAAAGCTGGCGATTTGATTGAAGTAGGTGTTCCCGAAGGCTATTTTCAGTTGGCTACCAACGCCACACAACATAAATCTTATATGGCTATCGCCGCAGGAAGTGGAATTACGCCCATACTTTCTATGATTGAAAGCGTGTTGGCCGAAGAACCTCAAAGCACATTTGCCTTGCTTTACGGAAACAAAACACCCGAAGAGACTATTTTTTATTCCCAATTACAAGACCTCCATGCAACTTATCCGGAGCGTTTTTCGGTACAGTATGTGTTTAGCCGAGCCAAAGCCGATCAGGCCTTGTTTGGACGAATCGATCGCTCGGCATTAAATTATTATTTCAACCAACACCCCAATACCTCTTTTGACCACTTCTTTTTGTGTGGTCCAGAATCAATGATTCAGGAAATTTCAGCTGAGTTAAAAGCCAAAAACGTTGCTGAATCGGCTATAAAATTTGAATTATTTACCAGCGCGCCATTAGAAAATACCGAAAAAAGTGCCCATACAGGCTTCACATCTATTTCTGTTTTGGTTGATGGCGAAACGACCACATTCGAAATGCCGCAAAAACAAACCATTTTGGAGGCAGCCCTAAAAAAAGGCATCGATGCACCTTATTCTTGTCAAGGCGGGATTTGCAGCAGCTGTTTAGGACGAATAACAAAAGGCAGCGCCCACATGGTAAAAAACACCATTTTGTCCGACAGCGAAGTTGCCGAAGGACTTGTCCTTACTTGTCAAGCACACCCCACTTCTGCTGAAGTGTCAGTGGATTTTGACGACGTTTAAGTTGCCGTAATTTCTTGAATTTTAGCAAAAACGGTTTCGGGTAAAATGGTGCGCATGGCGTCAGCATAACCCGGCACGATTTTGTTTCCATATACTGATGTCGGTAAACCCGGAAACTCGTTTCTATCGGCACAAATCGAATTACGTTCAGGCTGATTAAAAGGCGTAAATCCAGCATACGGATGGGTTGCACCCCACAAGGTAATCACCGGAATTCCCAGTAAAGCGCCCATATGCCCGTTGGCCGAATCCATCGAAACCAAGACATCAAATTGACTCATCAACGCCATTTCTTGTGCCAGACTGAGTTGGCCAGCAACTACGTTGGTATGGTTTGTTTGCTCCGAAAGTTGTTTCAATTTCGCAATTTCTTTTGCGCCTCCGCCCAGTAAAAACAACTCATATTTCCCGCTTTGATCCAGTTGGTCAATCAGCTTTTTCATCAAATCAAGCGGATATACTTTTCCTTCGTATTGTGCAAAGGGGGCTAGGCCAATCCAAGGTTTGGTTTTGGTGCAGATCAAAGATTCAATTTCTTGTAATTCTGGTTTTGGTGGGAAAGTAGGTTTTGAAAGATCAACAGGAAAACCTAATTTTTCTAAAACCTGTGCCTGTCGATCAACCATTGAAGTCAATGGAAAAAACTGCTTGTTTTGCAAGCGAGTTAACGCTTTTTTCTCGGCGCGTCCTTTGTCTAAAGCGGCTGTTTTTTTGCCAGATAAAGCAAAGAATGCCCGTATAATTTTACTGCGCAAAACATTGTGCATGTCGCCAAAAGCGTCAATGGATAAACCCGACAATTGCCGGTATAAACCCCCTAAACCCAACAAGCCTTTGTGGGTTTTTTTCGGGTCAAATGCTACAAAATGAATCTGTGGAATCGTGTCAAAAAAAGGCTTGAAAAACGAACGCGAAATCACCGTTACGCGGAGTTCGGGATATTGCTGAACCAAGGCCCGTAAAACAGGAACCGTCATGGCTACGTCTCCCATGGAAGACAAGCGCATGACGGCTATATGTTTGGGTTTTGGTGCCAAATGACAGGAACCCTATTTTTTGTTTTGGTACAATACCGGGTTCAATTCTTCGTCGTTGTACATTTTCATTTGTTTGTACACTTTCATGAATTTTTCTCCGTGCTCAATGTCGTGCAACAAATCGTCGATGGCAGTTGACAAATCCGAACGTTGCTCTAATAAAACATTCAATTTAGTTTGGCAATTGGCGCGGTGCTCTGGCGAAGCTTCGGCACGAGTGGCCTCTTCTTGCATGTGGTAAATTTTTAAAGCCAATATCGACAAGCGATCAAAGGCCCAAGCCGGACTCTCAGAATTGATTTTGGCGTTCTCTTTTACAACAACTCCGCTGTATTTTTGTAAAAAATAGCTGTCAATGTATTCCACCATGTCTGTGCGTTCTTGGTTGGACGCATCTATGCGGCGTTTTAAGGTCAAAGCGGCTACTGGATCAATTTGTGGGTCACGAATAATGTCCTCAAAATGCCATTGTACCGTATCGATCCAATTTTTGAGATACAACAAATGTTCAAATTGTTCTTTAGGATAGGGATTAGCGATGGGCTGATCGACATGGTCGTGTTTATGGTAATCGACAATGCTTTGCTCAAATACAGTATAGGCTAATTTTGAAAACATAGGGTGTAATTTTAGGTCACAAAGATACTTTTTATACATTTATAAACGAATACAAATTTTAACTTCATGCAAATTCATTACCTCTCCGAGCAAAACAGTCTACTTACTCATTTTTTATCCGAAATACGGGACGTCAGCATCCAAACAGATCGATTGCGCTTTCGAAAAAACATGGAGCGTATTGGCGAAATCATGGCGTATGAAATCAGCAAATCGTTGACTTATACTTCGGTTGCTGTACAAACTCCTTTGGGCACCAAACACACGGCAGCTTTGGAGCATGAGGTCGTATTGTGTTCGATTTTACGCGCTGGATTGAGTTTGCATCAAGGCTTTATGCAATTTTATGACCGAGCCGAAAACGGGTTCATCTCGGCCTACCGCCACCATCCCAATCACGATGATTATTTTGAAATCAAAGTGGAATACCAAGCGGTTCCATCGTTTACCAACAAAACAGTGTTATTGTTGGATCCGATGTTGGCTACAGGCCAGTCAATCGTAGCGGTCATTCATCAGCTACACCAAGAAAATCAAGCGCACGAAATACACATTGCAGTAGTAATTGCCGCACCCGAAGGCATTGCTCATTTGCAAAAATCCATCCCCACAAACTGTCACTTGTGGGTGGCTGCACTAGACGAGCGATTGAATGAGAAAAACTACATTATTCCCGGCTTGGGAGATGCTGGTGATTTGGCTTATGGCCCAAAACTATAACTGAACCACAAAAGCCACTACGGCAGCAAGGATAAAGAACACCAAGAAAAATTCTCTTTGCCATTTGTTGTGAAGGGCTTCCATTTGACTCGTCAAAATAATGGCCAAGGGCGCAATACTAAACACGGCTATTTCTGAAGTTTTAGTGGGCGCTAAACCATAGATCGCAAAGGCCAAGACCAAGGCAGAAAGTATTTTTTTATAGGACGAATGTTGCAACAACGGCCGATTTGCCAATGAAATTGACATAGCCAGAGCAGAAAACAAAGCGATTGAAAAATAAATCAACACCAACAAATCGGGCATTTGGTGGAAATCAAATGTAAACTCAGTGCTGTAAGCCGCGTGTTGCTGCAAATTGTCGATCCAAACAGGATTCCAAAAATAAGCTGCAAATAAATACAACAAGGCCACAGTTACAAACGCCAAGCCGGGCAAAAACCAGGTGCGGTAATCGCGAGCCGTGTGAAAGAGAATAGAAATGTAAACCAACACAAGAAATAAAATACTCCAAAAATAAAATAAGGAGGCCACAAAAATCCATAAAGACGCGTCGAACAATTTTTCTTTAGCCGATTTCATGGTGTGTAATGAAACCAATCTTCGCAAAGAAAGCAACACAAAAAATTGAGCAAACAGCAACTTGAGGTTCAAAAAAACGGCAGGAAAAATGGCAAAAAGCAAAACGCAAAACAAGGCGGTGTAGGCGCTGTCTTTGCTCATCGCATTTTTTTTAGCCACAAAATTGGTAATGAATATTGCCGCAAAAAGCAACACCAGTATGACAAAGATGGATAGAAAAGGCATTTTCTCCTCTTGCACTACCGAGGCTTGGCTTAAGTAGGTTCCAGCAAATCCAATCATTCCGAGAATAACTATGGAATAATTTAATGGAGTAGATTTTCTAAAAAGACTTGTAATCATGAGGATATTTTATACTTTTGCCGGGTAAATATACTATTTGTTTAAAATTCAACAACACCCTATTATGAGAGCATTTTTCGAAGGTATACAGTGGTTATTTGAAAACGTGTTATTCTTGCCGCATGATTTTTTACGTAAATTAGAATTGTCGAGCTGGTCAGCTGCCAACATCATCAATTGGATTTTTATGTTAATCTGTACAGCGGCGATGTACTATTGGATCAAACAATTGCAATTGCACAAAGCCAACAACGAAGAATTTCAAGATACAACGGCACACTCGTTCTTGACTAAATAAGGTCAAAGCCGATATCTTTTCTATAATACATCGTATCAAAATGTAGTTTGTCTATGTTTTGATACGATTTTTTTAGTGCCTCTTGGAAACCATTTCCATAAGATGTTACGGCCAACACACGTCCGCCATTACTCACCACTTGCTCATCTTTGAACGCGGTTCCTGCCTGAAAAACCAGCGAATCGGATACCGCATCCAAACCCGAAATGGGCATGCCTTTGGCGTACTCTTCGGGATATCCGCCCGAAACCAACATTACGGTTGTGGCGCTACGCGGATCAATTTCAAGTGCTATCTCGTCCAATTTTTGTTCGGCCACGGCTTGAAAAACAGCCACCAAATCCGATTGAATGCGAGGAATAACCACCTCAGTTTCCGGATCACCCATGCGCACATTGTATTCGATAACCATCGGTTCGCCTTTTACGTTGATCAACCCAATAAAAACGAACCCTTTGTATTCGATGCCCTCTTTTTGCAAACCAGCAATCGTAGGTTTTACAATGCGAGTTTCTATTTTTTCCATCAAGACGGCATCAGCAAATGGAACTGGCGAAACAGCGCCCATTCCTCCGGTATTTAATCCCGTATCACCTTCGCCTATGCGTTTGTAATCTTTGGCCGTGGGCAATAGTTTGTAATTTTTTCCGTCAGTCAACACAAAACAGCTCAGTTCAATCCCGTCCAGAAATTCTTCGATCACCACTTTAGAACTGGCTTGTCCAAACTTGGCGTCCACCAACATGTGGCGCAATTCCTGTTTGGCTTCTTCCAAATGTTGTAGAATCAACACGCCTTTACCGGCCGCTAAACCATCGGCTTTGAGCACATAGGGCGGTTGTAAAGTTTCCAAAAATTGACAACCTTCTTCTACCGTTTCTTTGGTGAAACTCGCATAGGCCGCTGTAGGGATTTGGTGACGCACTAAAAATTCTTTGGCAAATTCTTTACTGCCTTCCAACTGGGCACCAACTTTGGATGGGCCGATAACTGGAATGCTAGCCAACAAAGCATCCGCTTTAAAATAATCGTAAATTCCCTTAACCAAAGGATCTTCGGGTCCCACCACCACTAGGTTTATTTTTTCTTGTAGAACGGTATTTTTTACCGCTTCAAAATCGGTTGGAGAGAGAGCCAAATTGGTAGCGATGGAGGCCGTTCCTGCGTTTCCGGGTGCTACAAAAAGTTGTTCACACAAAGGCGATTGTACCATTTTCCAGGCCAAGGCGTGTTCTCTTCCTCCTGATCCTAACAATAAAATTCTCATGGGTGTGTGGGTTTGAAATGTGCCGCAAAAATAAGGGCTTTTGGCCAATAAAATCAAAAAAAAGAAGCTGCGCGGCCAATCCAATTACATTAATACTATTTTTGGTAAAAAATTACTCGTGTTGAAGCTGTTTGACCTTTCGTTGCAACTCAATGGCTATCCCATCCGATGGGCCAAACAACATTTGAATTCCATAATTGAACTTCCCGAGGAGCAATTTATCACCCAACACGAAGCGCAAAAAAAGGCCCTACTGGATTTTCATTTGCAGCACAATTCCTTTTACCAAAAAAAAGTTGGTGATAGAAAAGATCTTAGTTGGGAACAGTTGCCCATCCTGCAAAAAAGCGATTACCAAGTGCCCTTGTCTGAACGATTTTCTACAGGATATTCAGAGAAAAACTGTTACCTCAACAAAACCTCAGGCTCCAGCGGCGATCCGATGGTGTTTGCCAAAGACAAAAATTGTCACGCCTTAATTTGGGCCAACATCATGCGAAAATTTGCCTTGCACGGGATTGATTTCAATCGGTCGTATCAAGCGCGATTTTACGGAATGCCCATGGCCTTTTGGCCGCAAAAACTGCTCCGCATTAAAGACTTTTTGAGCAACCGCTATCGAATGAATATTTTTGATTTATCCGATCAAGGTCTTGATAAAATGATTCAGCAATTTGCCAGCAAACGCTTTGATTACATCAATGGCTATACCAGCGCAATTGTGTTATTGGCCAAACAGTTAGAATCAAAAAACAGGGTGTTAAAAACGCTTTGTCCTAGTTTAAAGGTCTGTATTGTAACCTCTGAAATGCTTTTTGAAGCCGATAAAATACTGCTAGAAAAAGCGCTTGGCGTGCCCATTGTTAACGAATACGGTGCCTCTGAAGTAGATTTGATTGCATTTCAAAACCCCGAAAGCGAATGGGTAGTGAATGCCGAAACCTGCTTGGTTGAAATTGTAGACGAGCAAGATCGGGTGTTGCCTTATGGGCAAGAAGGCCGAATTATTGTAACCCAATTGTATAACAAAGCGATGCCGTTTATCCGCTATGAAGTGGGTGACTACGGAATATTGGACCCAAAAAGCACGCCCCAAAAACCAATTTTACAAAAACTCGTTGGGCGCACAAATGACGTGATTCAATTGCCTAGCGGTAAACGGGCGGCAGGCATGGCATTTTATTCGATAACGAAAGCCCTGTTTGACGACCAAAGCCCCGTGAAAGAATTTGTCATCAAACAAACCAAAATAGATACCTTTGAAATTGAATATGTGAGTTCATTGGCTTTTACAAAGGATGAAGAACAACATGTTTATAAGGTAATTAGCGACTTTTTAGAACCACATTTACAACTGCATTTTGTGCAAAAAGACCAACTGAAACGGGGGTCAAATGGAAAATTAAAACAATTTATTTCACTGCTGAATTAACGCCATGCATATCACACTTGTAGCCGGAGCTCGTCCCAATTTTATCAAAATTGCACCACTAATTGCAGCCATAGAGCGTGTTCAAAAAACAGGTGTTGCAATCCAATACCGTTTGGTACATACCGGACAGCATTACGATGCCAACCTCAGCGCTACCTTTTTTGACGAATTAGGCATTCCAGAACCGCAAGTCAATTTTGAGGTGAAAAGCGGAACACAGGCCGCCCAAACCGGAGCCATTATGGTGGCGTTTGAACACGAATTGCAAGCCCATCCCACGGATTTGGTTTTGGTGGTAGGCGATGTAAATTCAACCATGGCTTGTGCGATTGTGGCCAAAAAAGCGGGTGTACAAGTAGCGCATGTGGAAGCCGGCATTCGCTCAGGCGATTGGAACATGCCCGAAGAAATCAACCGCATTGTAACCGATAGTTTAACCGATTACTTTTTTACCACCTCCGAACTAGCCGGCAAAAACTTGCGCAAACAAGGTGTGACTGAAAAAAATATTCACTTTGTTGGGAATGTAATGATTGACACCTTATATCAAAATCAACCTCGATTCAAACAACCCGATTTTTGGAATTCCCTTGATTTATCTTCAAAAAACTACATTGTACTCACCTTACACCGGCCCTCAAATGTGGATGATGTGAATCATTTATCGGCGCTGCTTCAAGGAATTGATGCTTTGGCCGGTGATAAAAAAATCGTCTTTCCCATTCATCCCCGCACCAAAGCAATCTTGGCGCAAGCCCAATTAAATTTGCCTCATATTTTATTTGTCGAGCCTCAAGGTTATTTGAATTTCTTGTATTTGGTACAAAACAGCTTTGCCGTCATTACTGATTCTGGCGGTCTATCAGAAGAAACTACCGTCTTGGGTATTCCCTGTTTTACCCTGCGCACCACCACCGAACGTCCCGAAACCGAAACCATTGGCACCAATACGTTGGTAGGCGATTCGATCGAAAATTTAAACAAACTTTTTGGTGATTTTATGCTAAAAGGCATGCCTACACGAGGAATTCCGCCTTTGTGGGATGGCAAAGCGAGTGAGCGCATCATCCGCAAATTGGTGGATTCCTTTTTGAGCTAACTTCATTTTTCCATGAAAGAGAACATTGCCATCATTTCTAACTATTACCCGCCCGAAAAAGGCGCAGCGGCCAATCGCATCGAGCAACTGGCTTTGCAACTTCAGGCAAATGGTTATGCGGTTCAGGTAATTTGTCCGTTGGGGAATTACCCCTTTGGCCAATTGATGCCTGCCTATCAAGGCAAATTTCAGGTAACCGAAAACCAAAACGGCATCAGCGTTTCTCGACTATGGATTTACCCCAGTGTGAGTAAAAACAAATTGATCCGCTTATTTTCGGTGCTGTCTTTTGTGCTGAGTTTGTCGCTGTATCTGGTTTTCAAAAAAACTCCACACAAGGTTATTGTGCAATCGCCGCCTTTGTTGCTGTCCTTTGTGTCGGTGGCCTTACTATGTTTAAAAAAGAAAAAAATAATTTTAAATGTTTCCGACTTGTGGCCTTTGGCCGCAATCGAATTGAAGGCTATAAAATCGGGCTCCTTTTCCCACCGCCTAGCTCAAAAAATGGAACGTTTTATTTACCGAAATGCAACGGTAATTTTAGGGCAATCCAATGAAATTCTAACGCATATTCGCAGCATTGTTCCTGTAAAACCTACCTATTTGTACCGTAATTTTCCAAACCATGGCCCGGAAAATTTGGATCCAAAACATACCGATGGACAAAAAATAAAGCTCTTTTACGCCGGCTTATTGGGTGTGGCACAAGGCGTATTGGAATTGTGTCAAAAATTGGAATTGCCTGCTAATATGGAGTTGCACCTATATGGTGACGGTGCCGAAAAAGTTGAAATAGAAAAATTGCTCAGCACTTCCCAATATGCCAACTGGCATTATCACGGGATGCTTGATAGAAATGAATTGCACCACCAACTGCAGACACTGGACGTAGCCTTGATTCCATTAAAAACCAGAATCTATGGTTCGGTGCCTTCTAAAATTTTTGAATACAGCACTTTGGGTTTTCCCGCACTTTATTTTGGGGGCGGCGAAGGCGCTGATCTAGTAACCCAACATCAATTAGGATGGGTGGCAGCTGTGGGCGATTATGATGAAATTAATCAGAAATTGATTGAAATTGCGGCTTTATCTTCTGCCCATTTATTCCAAATGAGAAAACATATTTTACACCGCTCACGGCAGGCATTTGATGTGAGAAAACAACTCTTGGAGCTGTGTGAACAAGCTGTTTTCTAATAGGCTTTTTCCTCGCCTTTAAAAATATTGATCACGGTTTGGGCAATGATTTTCAGGTCTAAAATAAGCGACCAATTTTCGATGTAAAAGACATCGTATTTTATGCGGTTGATCATGTCGTCATCATTTTTGATTTCACCACGAAACCCGCGTACCTGAGCCAAGCCTGTGATGCCAGGTTTTACATAGTGACGCACCATGTATTTTTTTATTTTATTGCCGTAGGCTTTGTTTTGAGACCACAAGTGCGGGCGGGGTCCCACTACCGACATGTCGCCCAAAAGGACATTTAAAAACTGAGGCATTTCATCCATGCTGGTTTTTCGAATAAACCGACCAATCTTTGTAACCCGTGGGTCGTTTTTAGACGCTTCTTGCTCTGTTGTTTTGTTGATTTTCATCGAACGAAACTTAAAGCAATAAAACTCTTTCTCTTCTATTCCAGGGCGACCTTGTTTAAAAAAGATGGGGCCTCTGGATTCAATTTTAATTAAAATTGCCAATATAGGAACCAACCAAGACAGTAAAAAAACCAAGACAAAAAGAGAAAAAACAATGTCAAATACTCGCTTAAAAACTTTAGTGATGGGGTCGTGCAAAAGGGTGCGTTGCAAAGAAAGAACCGGGAAAAACTCGTAATAATCGATCTTTAAATTCTTGGAAAAAATGGCTTTGCTATCGGGAATAAACTTAATTGTTTTGCGGTATTCGTCGGTAAACTCTACCAAGTCCTTTAATTGCTCATTGGAAATTTCGTTGAGCGAGCAATAGATTTCGTCGACTTTATTCACCAAAACAAAGTCTTTGATTTGATCCACCTTACCCGTAATGTTGGCATTAGACTTTTTGTCGGAGAAGTACCCTAAAAACCGATAGCCGAAATCGTTTCGGGTTTCAAACAACTCTTTGAGTTTAATTGCCTCGGGAGTATAGCCAATGATCACCGCATTTCGGTAGTTACTGCCCGTAACCAATCGGTATTTTCGGAGGTAATAAAACAAGATGTATTTGAATCCGCTAATGAGTATAAAACTGCAACTCATGAAAATAGCAATCGCTCGTCCGCTAAATAGAGCTGTCTTGTCAAAAGGGAAAAAGGCAATAACAACCAGCAAAAACAAAACGCCTTG
>Ga0315908_10003002_pt1 | contig 12213 bp, 7 predicted proteins | sample LakEriMetagenome_12_FD_203520 | JGI IMG/M metagenome (GOLD analysis project Ga0315908, IMG submission 203520) | Freshwater fungal communities from buoy surface, Lake Erie, Ohio, United States - Buoy 4 MA124 | ecosystem: Environmental > Aquatic > Freshwater > Lake > Lake biofilm | place: USA...
CAATACGATAATTTATCCAATCGCACCGCGCATTACGAGCAAACGGGACCTGAGATTTGGGAACAAACCGACGGAAAAATTACCCATTTTATTGTTGGAGTAGGAACGGGAGGAACCATTTCAGGGGTAGGTAAATATTTGAAAGAAAAGAATCCCAACATTAAGATTTGGGGAATCGACACCTATGGCTCGGTGTTTAAGAAGTATAAAGAAACGGGAATATTTGACGAAAATGAAATCTATCCCTACATCACCGAAGGGATCGGAGAAGATATCTTACCGGCCAATGTGGATTTTGATGTCATCGACCATTTTGAAAAAGTGACCGACAAAGATGCGGCGGTTTATACCCGAAGGTTGGCAAGAGAGGAGGGGATTTTTGTAGGGAATTCTGCAGGTGCTGCGATCAAAGGCTTACTACAGATGGGAGAGCAATTGACCAAAGACGATGTAGTCGTGGTGTTGTTCCACGACCACGGTAGCCGTTATGTAGGGAAAATGTTCAACGACGATTGGATGCGGGAGCGCGGATTTTTAGAAGAGGAAATGCTAACCGCTGGCGATTTGGTAGCCAAACATAAAGACAAGCCCTTAGTAACTGTTTATGCGGAGGAATTGGTTTCTCACGCCATTGCAAAAATGCGCACCTATGGGATTTCGCAAATTCCAGTATTAAAGGACGGAAAAATTGTAGGTTCGGTTGATGATAGCAAGGTATATCAGGTGCTGGTGGATAATCCAGGTTTGCGTGATGCACCAATTTCATCCATTATGAGGGCTCCATTTCCTGTGGTTAACCACAACACCTCCGTGGAGGAACTTTGCAAATTGATCAACAAAGATACGCCCGCCGTTTTGGTTGAATTAGCCGACGGCAAGTCGCATATTGTAACGCGATACGACATCATTTCAGCGATGGCCTAATGCCTGAATTTAGCGATCAATTGGGTAATATCGTTTCGATTCCTAGGAATCCACAACGGATTATTTCATTGGTTCCTTCCATTACTGAATTCCTTTACGCCTTAGGGCTGGGCGATCGGGTTGTGGCGATCACTAAGTTTTGTATTTATCCCGCCGAATGGTACGTATCAAAACCTCGGATTGGGGGAACGAAAACGCCTGATATTGATAAAATTAAAGCACTTAAGCCGGATTTAATTATTGGGAATAAGGAAGAAAACCGACAAGAAGACATTGCGGCATTGGGTGAATTTGCCCCGGTTTGGATGAGCGATGTGAATTCCATTCAAGACATGTATTCTATGTTGTCCTCATTCGGCGAAATCCTTGGGATGGAGGAAGAATCATTGGGATGGATTACCCGGTGGAAAACCTATTTTGAGGAAAATAAAACCAAAGGTCAAGGCAAAAAGGCGCTTTATTTTATCTGGAAAGAACCGGAGATGGTGGTGGGTAAAGACACTTATATCGATGCGTATATGAAAGCGATTGGTTACGCGAATTGTGTTGAAATGGGGCGATACCCTATGCTGAGCGATCTGGATGAGCTCAATCCCGACGTGGTTTTGTTGAGTACGGAACCCTTTCCATTCAAGGAAACGGATTTCGGGTATTTTCAAGAACGCTTTCCAAAGGCACGGATTGAACTCGTTTCAGGGGAAGAATTTTCATGGTATGGGGTCCGAAATGTTATCTAAGCAAGCGATACTTTTTTATGATGGAGATTGTGCCTTGTGCAATCGGGTAGTGACGTTTATCTTAAACCATGAGAAAGATTCTAAGATCTTATTTTCGGCCTTGGATACAGCAGCAGCTGACGAATTACTTAGTAAGCATCCGTTGTATAAGAGGGAAGAGGATACCGTATATTTTTTCGATGGAAATCAGCTGTACAGTAAATCTACGGCGGTCTTGAAGCTGTTGCCTTTTTTAAAGGGATACTTGCTCGTGCTGCGCTTGGGATGGCTTTTGCCTCGTTCGATGCGCGATTCCGTTTATGACTTTGTAGCGAAGCGAAGGCAACGGATTGTTAAGGAATGTTGGGTGGATCATCGCTTGGAGGGACGCACTTTGTTGTGAGGGTTTTTAGCATCCTTTACATAAGCCAAGAAATAGATTTGAATTTGCTGTTTTTATTTCCGAGCGACTGTTTTTCTAGCAAGAGGAGCGCCCTAAGATTTGGATATCGTTTCTTGTACTTTTTAACGCACCCTTCGATACGCCTCCGCCTCGGCGGAGAACTACTCAGGGTGCGTCTAACCAGCAAAAAGCTTGGTGAAGGGTTAAAGTATGGGCGCCCCATTCGATTAGCGTATGATACCGTTTATTAAACTTTTATAGAATTGGCTGATTCTTTTTCCAAGCGACTGTTTTTCTAGCAAGTGGAGCGTCCTTCGACAAGCTCAGGAAACGCTTTAATTTATTTGCAATATAACAGGTGCGGTCCCTGAGTAGTCCGAAACGTCGGACGTATCGAAGGGCGCACCAATATAAAACCCGTCGCGATAGATTTTTTGTTTCTTTTTTACTTGTGTTGAGGTACTCGAAACATCCAAAAAGAAAGGTAAATCGAGTTGTTTTGTCGGCTGCTGATCAGTTCCGCTGTCTCGATACAATCGCCTTCGGCGTCCTCTAGATTATCGAGATAAGAAATCAAACTTCCCTCCTTGTTTATCCGTCGTGACGGAAGGCGGGAATGAGGTTGATATTTGTGAGAGTTATAAGACCTTAGTATTCCTTTAACTTGTCTAAACGCTTATTGCAGTCCTAACTGCTGCTCAATCCCGTCTATAAAGGCATGAATCACTTTAATGTGAATTTCTTGAGCACGGTCCGCGTATTCACTGTGTGGTGCACGAATCTCCAGGTCGGCCAGCGAAGCCAATTTTCCGCCGTCTTTACCGCTTAAGATGATTGTTTTTATTCCTTTTTCTTTGGCGGCCATCACGGCATGAATCACATTTTTTGAATTTCCTGAGGTTGATATGCCTAACAATACATCACCTTCATTTCCTAGGCCCTCGATAAAGCGAGAAAAAACGAAATCATATCCATAATCATTGGCTACACAACTTAAATGGGATGGGTCGGAAATAGAAATTGCAGCAAGTGCTTTTCGATTGTTGCGGTATCTTCCGCTCAATTCTTCTGCAAAGTGCATCGCATCACACATGGATCCGCCGTTACCGCACGAAATGATTTTTCCCCCGTGTTGAATTGTTTGGCTCATCCACTGAATTGCTTGTTCAATTTTCTTGAAATTTTCTTCGGTTTGGAATTGTTTGAGCACTGATTCAGCTTCTTGGAAATGGGATGCGATTGAGGAAACGGACATGTTTTTTTTTTTTTTTTTCAAATGTAAGAAATTATGAGACGTTAGGATAATTGGACTTTAGGACATCGGGACTTTAGGACATCGGGACTTTAGGACATCGGGACTTTTGGACATCAGGACTTTAGGACATCAGGACTTTTGGACATCAGGACTTTTGGACATCAGGACTTTTGTACATCAGGACTTTTGGACACCGGGACTTTTGGACATCAGGACTTTTGGACACCGGGACTGTTGGACACCGGGACTTTAGGACATCGGGACTTTTGGACACCGGGACTTTAGGACACCGGGACTTTTGGACACCAGGACTTTAGGATATCGGGACTTTAGGACACCGGGACTTTAGGACATCGGGACTTTAGGACATCGGGACTTTAATTCTACTAATGTCTAAACGTCTTATGGTCTAAACATCCAAATGTCCTAACGTCTAACAGTCTTAATGTCCTAACGTCTAACAGTCTTAATGTCCTAACGTCTAACAGTCTTAATGTCCTAACGTCTAAAAGTCTCAATGTCTTAATATCTTAACATCTTACCGTCCAAATTCCTTACCTTTGACCTATGCGTTCCTATCATAATAAAGTAGTATGGATTACTGGAGCCTCTTCGGGAATCGGAGAAGCAATGGCCCGTGAATTCGCGAATCAGGGGGCTATCTTAGTCCTTGCAGCGCGAAATGTCCAGAAGTTGAATGAAATCAAAGATACCTTGCCAAATGCAGAAGTTCACACCGTGATATCCTTAGATTTAACAAATCTATCGAATGTGGATGCCTTGGTTTCATCTGTAATTGATCAGGTGGGAAGGGTGGATGTCCTAGTGAATAACGGAGGAATTAGTCAGCGTTCGCTCGTGGGGGAAACGCCTTTGGAGGTGGACCGTAAAATTATGGAGGTTAATTTTTTTGGAGCGGTTGGATTAACGAAAGCCCTTTTGCCAAGCCTTCGAGAGGGAAAGGGACAGATCATTGTAATCAGCAGTATTTCTGGAAAGTTCGGATTTTTCCTTCGATCGGCCTATGCCGCTTCCAAACATGCCTTGCATGGCTTTTTTGAAAGTTTGGCCTTGGAAGAAGCGTCCCATGGAATCACAGTAACCATGGTCTGCCCAGGAAAAATAAATACGCCCATATCCATGAGTGCGCTCAATGCACAAGGGGAGACGCACAATGAAATGGACCACAATCAGGAAACCGGCATGCCTGCCGAGGTGTGCGCTCGTCAAATCGTCCGTGCAGCAAGTAAGAATAAACCGGAGGTGCTTATTGGAAATAAAGAAATTATTGCAGTGTACCTTAAGCGCTTCGTTCCCTGCATTTTCCGTCGAGTAATCTCCAAACAGAAAGCGACGTAAATTTAACTGTTCCGCAGGATCTCAAATCCCGTGGAACGGGAGGGTAAAGGAAATTAGATGATTATTAGACCCCGATTGAGATCGAAGATTTATATATCTAATTTTTTATACAACGAACTGATAATCCTAAATTCCTAGGAATCGTGCCATTCATATATGAACCATTTAAATAACAATCTAATATAAATGCATTTATTCCGTTTACAGTAGAAGTCCAATAATATCCAATACCACCAATATTGGAAACTATTAGTGTTCCATTATAAATGGATCTAACACCAGCCATTGTAATTTTTAAGGGAGAATTAAAAGCTCCGATATTATTGTATGAAGTCCAAGACAATAGTTCAGCAGAAAATTCTGTTTCGGTTGGTAATCTATATCCGCTTGGGCAAGGGTTGTTCACCCCATTCACCCCTTGCCATAAATTCGCGTTTTGAGGCGAACGCCAATCGTTAGGTGCATTGGGTGCTAAAATAAAATCCCCATGCGCTGGTTGGTCTATACTGGAAAGGGTGGCAGTTGTAGGTGAAGTGCGGCACTGGTGCCCATCTGCTCGTCTGCCCCATTGGTATAAATCGCCAAAAGAGGCTGTATCTGAGAAGCTTGTGGCTACTTGCGAAGCACCTAAGTTTCTGTCCATCCAAATTCTACCGGTAGTTGGGTTCGTAACATCCACTACGGTGGTAGCACCCGCACAATGTACAGTTCCTGCTGGGTATTGCGGTTGGACGGCTCCAACACTCACCGTAAAAGAACAAGATTGCCCTCCAACTGTGATGGCAAAACTGGCAGTTCCACTCGTAGTTGGGGTGCCTGTGATCGTATACGTTAATGAACCAGCACCATTGGCCAAAGAGCCTGCCGCAAGGGTGGCGGTTAAGCCAACAACACCCGTAGATGAAACACTTTGTGCGCTGTAACTCCCTGCATTTCCGCCTGTATATGGAACACTTGCACTCACATTGCTCGCAACCGAACCACTGAACAAGTTGCCAGCAGTAGTAGCACCACCGCAGTTTAAAGTACCAACCGCTGCTGGTATTGCGGAAGCGTCTTTAATACAACGGACAGTTAAGCCGTAAGCTCGATAGTAGTCGTTCATGTTGGCCTGATTGTTTGGAAAGAACAACATACGGGAAAAAGCACCACTAACAGTACTACACCAATACATGCCACTACCGCCGACCTGGGAAAGCAAGCCATTGCTGTTGTCGCGACGGCCCGTAACGGACAATTTAAGAGGGGAGGCAAAAGCACCCACGCTATTTTGTTGCGTCCAACTTAAGCGCTCTGCATCAAGTTCAGTTTCTGTAGGAATTCTGTAGCCACTTGGGCAGGGGTTGTTTACCCCATTCACTCCTTGCCATAAATTCGCGTTTTGAGGAGAACGCCAGTCGTTAGGTGCATTGGGTGCTAAAATAAAATTACCATGCGCGGGTTGGTCTACGCTGCTTAAAGTGGCCGTTGTGGGAGATGTACGGCACTGGTGCCCATCTGCCCGCCTTCCCCATTGGTATAAGTCCCCGTAGGCATTTACATCGGTGCTGCTGGTAGCTACTTGTGTAGCGCCTAAGTTACGGTCCATCCAAGTTTTACCTGTAGTTGGGTTCGTTACGTCTACCACTGTAGTAGCACCCGCACAATGTACCGTTCCTGCTGGGTATTGAGGTTGGGCGGCTCCAACACTCACCGTAAATGAACAAGATTGGCCACCTAGCATGATGGCAAAAGTGGCAATGCCGGCAGAAGCAGGGGTTCCAGAGATGGTGAAATTCAAAGATCCTGCGCCATTGATTAAAACACCTTGAGAAAGCGTTGCCGTTAAGCCGGTTACACCTGTGGAGGCCGTTGTTTGCGCAGCGTAATAACCTCCGTTACCGCCTGTGTAGGGAACACTTGCGCTTACATTGCTCGCAACCGAACCACTGAACAAATTACCTGCAGTAGTAGAACCCCCACAGTTTAAGGCGCCTATCGCGCCCAGGGTTTCTCTAATGCAACGCACCGTCATTCCGTATGACCTTGGATTGTCTTGAATGGCTGCACCGCTCACGTCGTATTCAATGCTTCTGGTGTTGGTTCCATTAAGGTTACTGCTCCAATACCTACCTGTTCCTCCCACGTTTAGTAAAGATCCGTCGTAGTAGCGAATGCCTCCCATGGACAATTTTAAGGCAGAGGCAAAACCTCCTGCTGCGTTGGAACTTGGCCAACTTAAGCGATCGTTGTTAAGTTCCGTTTCGGTGGGGATTCTGTAGCCATTTGGACAAGGGTTGTTTACCCCATTAACCCCTTGCCATAAATTCGCATTTTGTGGACTGCGCCAATCGAAAGGTGCATTGTTCCCCGTAATAAAACTTCCATGTGCGGGTTGGTCAACGCTGCTTAAGGTAGCGGTAGTTGTTGATGTTCTACATTGATGACCATCCGTACGCCTTCCCCATTGGTATAAATCTCCATAGGCTGCTTGATCCGTAGTGGAAGTAGCCACTTGCGTTGCACCCAAATTTCGGTCCATCCAAGTCTTCCCTGTGGTTGGGTTCGTTACATTCACAATCGCGGTTGGACCATTTGCACAAAAAGTACTGTTGGCAGGGTATTGTGTTGCCAGCGAGGCTACGCTTATGGTAAGGTTACAACTTTGTCCCCCAACGGTAATGGCAAAAGTAGCGGTACCGGCCGAAGCGGGGGTTCCTGTGATGGTAAAACTCAAGGTTCCAGCGCCGATGGCCATATTTCCTTGGGAAAGCGTGGCTGTTAATCCAGTTACACCGGTGGAAGCAATGGATTGACTTGAATAGCTACCGCCATTACCGCCTAGATATCCAATGGATACGGAGACGTTATTGGATACCATTCCTTGTGTTAAAGTCCCCGTTGTGGTAGCACCGGCACAGTTAATACTTGAGATAGCGGCCACAGGGGTTACGCCCGTTCCACACCATTCATACCATTGGTTGTTGAAAAAGTAATTCGGACAACCAGTGGTTAAATTGAAAATCATCAATCCATTTGCGGGGTTAACAATCGCATTGCGCTGAATTGTGGTCATTCGAGGCATAAGGAATCCTTGTGTAGTTGATGTTAAATCGGCAATTGCGGTGGCGTTGGGCGCTACCGTTCCAATACCGATGTTGGTGCCGTTGTTATACAAATTCGTACCATTTACAACCCATTGCGAACCATCCCAATACGGGGTGTTTCCTGCGGCTGATCCGCTGGTCAACAAACCTGATGCACCTGCGGGGCCGGTTGCACCTGTAGCCCCAGTCGCACCTGCTGTGCCGGCCAAACCTTGTGGTCCGGCAACTCCTGCCGGACCGGTTGCTCCAGTAGGCCCTTGAATTCCTTGCGTACCTTGGGGCCCTACAAGCGAAACTCCTACCGGCCAGGTACCGTTTGCTTTTGGTCCAAATAATTCGTTTGTGGCCGTATTGATGTAAAAATCTCCATTGACTCCGGTTCCCGGAACAGGGTTAGTGTTACCATTCAGAACGGCTGTACCGTTGGTGCCGTTGATACCATTGGTTCCGGCTACACCGGCCGGTCCGGTTAATCCAACCGGACCCTGAGGTCCTGCTGCGCCGGTAGCCCCAGTCGCACCTGCTGTGCCGGCCAAACCTTGTGGGCCGGTTGCTCCAGTAGGCCCTTGAATTCCTTGCGCACCTTGGGGCCCTACAAGCGAAACTCCTGCCGGCCAGGTACCGTTTGCTTTTGGTCCAAATAATTCGTTGGTGGCCGTATTGATGTAAAAATCTCCATTCACTCCAGTTCCCGCAACAGGGTTGGTGTTACCATTCAGAACGGCTGTTCCGTTCGTGCCGTTGATACCATTAGTCCCTGCTGGACCTTGTGGTCCGGCAACTCCTGCCGGACCGGTTGCTCCTGTCGCACCCGTTGCACCTGCTACGCCGGCCGCACCTTGTGGGCCGGTTAATCCAATCGGACCTTGCGCGCCGGTAGCTCCGGCAGGCCCTTGAATTCCTTGCGCACCTTGGGGCCCTACAAGCGAAACCCCCGCCGGCCACGTACCGTTTGCTTTCGGTCCAAATAACTCGTTTGTAGCCGTATTGATGTAAAAATCTCCATTGACTCCTATGCCCGCAACAGGGTTGGTGTTACCATTCAGAACGGCTGTTCCGTTCGTGCCGTTGATACCATTAGTCCCTGCTGGACCTTGTGGTCCTGCTGCGCCTGCCGGTCCTGCTGCGCCGGTAGGCCCGGTTGCGCCGGTAGCTCCAGTTGCTCCAATCGGTCCGGCAACACCTGCCGGACCTTGTGGGCCAGTGATGTTAGTAATTAATACCCATGTGGTACTGTTGCTTTTATTATACACATTTCCGGTGGCAGTATCGAGGTAATAATCCCCAACGGTCCCGAAATTACTTGCTGGTGCGCCAATTCCATAACTCCATTGGTTAACTAAATTCCCAGAGGATTTCGCATACAATGCAAAGGGAACACTCATCATCTGTTGCGTGCCATAAGGCATGTAAATGGTAGGGTTTGGTAAACCCGAAAATGCGACGCCTAAGTCTAAAAAGTACGGTCCATTACCCCAATTGATGTTTGCGAAAGGACTCCCGCTTAGAAATGTCCCTGTTCCAATCACGAAATTCACTAAGCCCCATTGGTCTGTAGTCACATTGTGTCGTTCAGAGAAGATCACCGTTCCAGTGGCTGTGGTTTGACGAATGCTGGCACGAACAGCAATCGGTGTATTGCTAACCAAGCTCCCATCACTTTTTCGAATAACCGCTTGATAGTTAATTCCATTGGGTGCACCCGCTTGCGAAAAAGCAACGCTACCAATAAATAAGGTGACAGATGCTAACAAGATGCTAAACAAACTTTGAGTCTTCATGAGCGCTTAGGATTTAATCAGTTTAACTTGGTGAATGAATTCACCGGTAATTTGGTAGATGTTTAAGAAATAGGTTCCAGGGGCTAAGCCGGTGGAGTAATCGGCCTTGTGACGAGATCCGTGCATAAATTCTTCGTGCACGAGCTTTCCGTTGGCATCAATGAGTTGCAATTTCAAGTCTTGATTTTCGTACGCTGCGGGCGCCTCGATAATGGAATATTGGTCGAACGGGTTGGGGTAGATGTTAAATACTGGATCGGCGGGCATGATCGCGGAGGTACCCGGCGCAATGGGTACTAAGGCATCCGGTTGCTGAAACCCGTTCATGAATCGATACATGGTGTAGCCAATCGGCGTTCCCACATAAATGAAAGGTTCCCCTAAGGTGTACGACATCGAATAGTTTGGTTGTCCGAAAGTATACGGAGGTAATTTCTTTGCTAATCTACCAGCCGAAGCAATAACGCGTCGCTTATCAATTTGGGCATTTAATGAAAGGAAACTTAAGGCGAAAAGAAAGAGGAGAATTCCTTTTTGGGATTTCCCTGCGAATGTATTTAAATAGCTTCTTGTCATTCGGTCAATTCTTTTAACAAATATAGGGACTAAGTTACATTATTATATAATAAACGTATACAAAGTGGAACTGGGTTTTATTCAAATCCCATGGAACGGAATCTTACTTCAAATACCAATCAACCCATGCATCCATTTGTTGAATGGAATTTGGGCGCAGCACAATGGTGCGTTGTTGGTCTAACAAAAACATGGTTGGCGTACCGAAGACATAATAATCATTCGCTACCGAACTGTTCCATTTTCCATAGTCGCAATAGGAGGTAAACGGAAAGGGCGTTACAAATTGTTCAAAGGCTTCTTTGGTTTCGTCGAGCGAAATAAAGACTACCTCAAGCCCTTTGGCTTTCCATTTCGGATAGAGGTTGGCAATCTTAGGTACTTCTTGCTTGCACGTTTCACACCAGCTTGCGCCAAAAACAACTAGGGTATAGGGGTTTTTGAGGTCGGAGAGTTTTTTAGGAATTGGAACTAACCCACTTTTTACGTTTTTTGCGAACGAAATATCGGGTGCCACGTTCCCTTTTTTCATAGCGCGGTAGGTTTCCAATTGCTTGGCTAAATCCGAATTGAGGGTACAGCTTGTTTCATTAAGTGCTTTGAGGGCAAGATACTCTGACGCTTGAAAGAGCGAATGACGTTCTAAGAGATCGAATAAATAATCCGTTACTTCATTTAAGCGGTCTTGATTTTTAACCAAATGTAAGAACATGGAATCTATGGATACTTTCATTTCAATGAACACCGAATCCAAGGAGCGTCCAGAATTTTCTAATAACCAAAAGTGACTTTCCAAGGCATCCTTTAAGAGCCCACTTCTGTAGAGGCGTTCGTCGGTGTAGTCTAAGGATCGAAATGCGCTGACGGTGGATGGGATTTCTTCAGTGCGGTATTGTGCAATGGTAGAAACATCACTCACGAGTTTTCGCATGGGTAGGTACCAGCTTACATACCACCTCGGGTCAAGGTTTTTTAGGTACTGAAGGTCTTCTCTTTTGATGCGTTCTTTTTCCATTTGTATGGCAGTGGCAGGGACCTGCTGTACCGCAAATAAGGAATCGTACACATATATTTTTTCTAGATAACCCCAAGCGCTTAGGGCTTGTTCTCGACGTGGATGTTCAGAGGCATAGGTTGAAAATGCTCGATTTTGTTTGCCTTCTAAAATAGTTATGGATTCCGGATAGCTCAATCGTTCCCCTTCAATTCGAATGGTTTCGTTTTTATCTAAAATTAAGAAATACGGTTTATTCTCCGCAGTAATTAAGTAGCCAATGCTCGGTTTGTCGGTGTTAAAATTAAATTTAATGACACCGTTTGAACCCACACGCACGCTATCTAAGGTCTTGGATTGGATGCCCTGAAAGGTACCAAAGCGAACCAATTCTCCGGCCATGGAGGGGAAGGTCGCTGTGAGGGTTTGGGCATGGAGTGAAAATAACCCGAAAAAGTAAAGGAGGAAAATGTACTGTGTTCTCATTATTTTTTATCGCTTAAATATACAAATGAAAGTCCCATGCCTGAAGATGTTTGATGCCATTTTTTATCGGAAATTTTAGGTCATCCAACGAAACGATGATTTTCTCATAATGATCTGGAATGGCTTCCAAGGCTGAATATTCGCGTGCAATAGTTTGTTCTTCATTGAGCAGGTAACAACTCTGTATGTATAGGATTCTGTCTGCTTTCTTTGCTACAAAATCGACTTCTCTATTGGGCAATACGCCAACATAGACTTGATATCCGGATCGTTTTAGTTCAAGAAAAATGAGATTTTCTACTAAATATCCTAATCCATATCCAAATCCTTGGTATAAATAATTTTTAAACGCTAAATCATTACAATAATATTTAACATTTCCAGCGATAGTTTCTTTCCCTCGGATATCGAATCGTTCCACTTTATGAATGAGGAAGGTGTCTTCAATATATCCCAAATAGGTAGCAATCGTATCGTAAGTAGTTTTTCTTCCTTTACTCTTGAAAAAATTCGTAATGTTATTCAAAGACATCAAATTAGCAGCGTTGTTCACGGTGTAGATGAATAAGTCTTCTAGTAATCGTGGTTCCTTTACCGCGTGACGTTGTATCACATCTCGAAGTAATACGGTAT
>Ga0315908_10003003_pt1 | contig 12212 bp, 7 predicted proteins | sample LakEriMetagenome_12_FD_203520 | JGI IMG/M metagenome (GOLD analysis project Ga0315908, IMG submission 203520) | Freshwater fungal communities from buoy surface, Lake Erie, Ohio, United States - Buoy 4 MA124 | ecosystem: Environmental > Aquatic > Freshwater > Lake > Lake biofilm | place: USA...
TTTTTATTATTTATTATCATTTCTTTTTTATTTGATTAGCAAACCCCCATTTTAAATTTTTTTCTACTTTTAGAAATAAAAATAAGATAATTTCTAAAAATAGTTTATATAATTATAATTAATAATTATAAATTAAAAATATTATAAAAATTTTTATTTAGTAGCAAAAATATTAAACTGAGTATTTAATTATTGAATTTTTGTTATTCAAATAAATAATATATCTAAAATTAAACATAAAAATAATTGTATAAATTAAAAGAAAATTATTATAGTTTTATTAAATATAAATAATTTTATTCTATATAATTAATTCTAATTTTTAAAAAAGCAATTATTCCTAATTAAGAAAATATTCTTGATATAAATTAATGAGTTTTTATTTTATTTAAAAATTTTAATTTGATTTAAAAATATATTTTAAATATTGATTTATAATAAAAATAATATTATTGAATAAATAAGATTTTATTTTATTATAAAAAATTCATATTTGATAATTATAATAAGGATTATTTTTAATCAAAGTCTTAAAATATATTTAATTAAATTACTTATTCTTTATATTATTTGGTAAAATGATTTTGTTTTAAATCAGAATAATTATAGTATGAAGAATAATTAATCTAATTATTTTTTTTATTATTAAAATCATCATTTAAAGTTTTATTATATTTTACAGTTGATTAAAAATTGTCAATTTATTTTTTATTAAATAATTTATTATTTTTTTAAGAATATTAATCTTTTTTTTATTAATTTTAATTTAAAAAAGATAAATGAATTTTTGAATAATTATCTTTAAATTGATTTTTAAAATTTAATTCATAATTATAATTATTTAAATATATCGAAATATTATTTAAACATTAATCTTAATAATTTTATCTACTTTAATTCAAAACTTAAGAAATTTTTTTATCTTTAAATAAAAAATTTTAAATTAAAAATTTATCTTTTTATTAACTTCAATTTAAATCAACTATTGATTACTTTTAATAATCATATTATATTTTAATTTAATAGTTAAGTAGTTATATTTTATTATTTAAATTATTTACTAAATATATTAACAATTATTTTAATTTATTTTATAAAAATAATTATTTTTAAATTTAATTTTCTCATAAATTTATATCATTTAAATTTTTATATTTTTAACAAATATCTATTTTAATAATTTGAATATTATTTTAAACATTTTTAAATTATTATAAAATAAATTCTTAAAAGTCTTTTTCATAAAATTCTTTAAAAAATTATGAATCATTTATAAATTTTTACTAAAATATATTATTAATATCATCTTTTAACAATTTTTATTAGTTATTTTAAATTAAAAATATTTCTTGATTTAAATTTTATTTTTGATTTCTAAAATTTTAATAATATTATTATTTATTTAAAATTTATTCATTTTATAATTAAAGTTTATATTTTTATAGCTCAATAGTATTTTTTAATATTATTTCATATTTTTCATAGTTTATTTCATTTTATATTTATATAAATCTATTTTATTTTAATTAAATATTTTTATTTTAACTTTAAATTTAATAATCTTGATTTTATTTTATTTAATTAATAATTCTATATTTTTCAATATTTTTATTTTATTATTATTATTAGTGAATTTTTAATTAATTCTATTTGTTTTAATATTCTAATTATAATCTTAAAAAATTAATAAAATAAATAATATTTACTTTTAAAGTTCTATCTTATATTTTTTTTAAATATTTTATTTTACTGTATTTTTTATATTCAGTATTTTATCTTAAAAATCATCTTAGTTATTAATTTTTTTATTATAATTTTATTTATTTTCATATAATTTCTAAATTTATTAATCTATTTTGCTTTAAATATTTATTAATTATTGTTAATTTTTATCTTAAATTTAATTTTGATTTAATATTTTTTATATATTATCATCTTAAATAAAATCGCTTAAACTTTTGAACAAAAGCTTTTTTTAATCGTTATTTTTATTAATAATATATTTTCTAAATTTAAATACTTTTTTTTATACTTTTTAAATATCTTTTGAGCATTAAACTAAATCTTTTTATAAAATTTCTTAATTATTTTAATTATTTAAATTATCATTATAATTATTCTTTGATACTGAAACATTTAAAGAATATAGAGATTAATTTTTTTAAAATATACTTTAATTTGATTCTTATTCTAAAATATACTGACTTTTGTTAAAATTATTTTTAATATTAATTTTGCTTAGATCTTTAATAGATTATTATGTATTTTAATCTAAATCAATTTCTTTAAATTAATAAATTAGCTTTTATTATTGATTTTAATCCTATGATGATTCAAAATCTCTAGAAACTGATAAATAAGGATTTATTTTTTATTCATATAAATTTTCTTCTTTTTAATCTATTTAAATTAATTCTTAATAATCTTTGTTATGACAAATAAAATTTTAATTCTTTTAATAAAAATTACTTTAATTTTATGTTTTATTTGTTTAACTTTCATCAATATTTTATTTATTTTTAGAACGCATAAGATTTGATCAATTAAAAGTATTAGATTAATTTATCTAACTATTTCTTAACTATAATTATTAATACATTAATTATGATAAGTTAGAGCTATAATTTATATTATCATTATTTTAATTACTAATATTTTATTTACTATTAGAATATTCATTTATTTTTATATTATTCTATTCTTAGCAATCATTCAAGTATTAATTTTTCTCGATATTATTTGTAAAATTATTAAATTTATTATTTTTAATTTTATTATATTATTTAATATCATTTAAATTTTAATTTTTATCTTCATTATTATAATTATTTGTAATTTAATTTTATTTAATACTATGATTCTAAATATTTTAAAGATCATTTTCTATTTATTATTTATTGAATAAATTAGTATTATTTTCATTATATTAATTATTATTATTATTATTATTAATTTTAAGAATATCTTGAGTATTTTCTTAATTTCAATATTAATTAACTATTGAATTTAGTTTTTTTCTTTTATTATTGGTATTTATTAATCCCTTGTTATTTATATCTTTCATTTTCACTTCTTTAAATTTATTTTTGAAGTACTCATAATTTGGATTTTACTCATATAATTATTAATCATCTAAACACAAATAATAAATTTAGCCTTCCCTATTTTTATATATTCTCCAATTTTAAGGTAAACTAGTCATCAATGCTTCTCATGCTATGTACAAATATTTTCTATCTTCTATCATATTCATTCCCAAAAATTATCCAAATTCTTCTAATTCTATTTTTTAATTTAATTATTTTATCAATATTCAAATTTTTAAATAATTAAAAATTTTTATTTATATAATTATTACTTTAATTTATTTAATTATTATTTTTATTAATTTAATTCATAAATAATACCTTCTTAGTCGGGTTAATAATCATTATCAATTATTTCTTCTATAATTTAACTTTCGTCATCTAAATTTTATTCTTAATCATCATAATAATATTATTAATTCATTTTTATTAATAAAATATTAAATTTATTTTTATATTTTTATATTTTATATTTTAAATAAAAATGTAGAAATTTATTATATTTTTGATTTTTAGTTTTATGAATTTAATTTTCATATAAAATTACTTTTTATAATCTTAAAAATTAAAGCAGATTAACAATTTATTAAAACTATAGAATTAATAATTAAAATTAAGAAAATTATAAGAAGAAAAATAAATTTAATTAAATAATTAAAGACTGATAAAAGCATCTTTAAAAGCAACTTAAAGAGTTGTGAAAAAATATTCAAATATATAAAAAAATCGATAATATTAAAAATTTAATTTAAGAAAACAAGAAATTTAATAAAAAGCTTAAAATTTCTTTTAAAATTCTATTAAAAAAAATATATGAAACTTAATAAATTTATAAATTACGATTAAAAAATTATTTTAATTGATAACTAAAAAAAATAATTTATATAAATTTATTTTACTATTTATTAATATTTTTAAATTGATTTGAGAATAAAAATAATTATAAATTAATAAATATCAAATATATTATATTGTTAAATGGGTGTTGTAAAATCAATGATTTAGAATATATACAATAATTATTAAATTATGGATGAAATTAAAAAAGAAAAAAATTACAGTTACTTTGATCTAAGAACTTCTTAATAGTTTTTTTTATTTGGAATTATAGGGCACGATGATGATATTTAATTTAAAGAGACTTTTGATGATTTTTTTGATATATAATATAAACAAGGTATCAAATTACATTCAATTTAATGTAAAATAATTTTAAATTCAATAATAAATAATATAATTTTATATCAAAATAGATTTTTATAATTATAGATAGTTTTAAAATTTGCAAACATAATATATGGTTACTAAATTGAATATTTAGATTATTTAAATAATATATATACTTTTAAATGAGTTTAATAAGATAATTAAATAATTAACGACTCTTACAATAATTAGAAACTTTTTCTTAAGCCATATGAAAATATAATAGACATCGAAATATCTTTTACTTATGAGTTGTTATCAAGTGTATATTTAAGAACAACAGAAAATAATTCAATACTGTTTGGAAAAAGAAAATAAAATACAAGTGTATGTAAATTAAGAGAAGAAACAAACGAAGAAAATGTTATATTTGGTTTTTCCGGAGTAATTATAGGAGGTGGAATTAAAGAATTACATGTAATTTGAGGATTAGCGGTTTATACAGAAAGATAAAAATAATAAATAAAAACTGCAGATGAATATTACGAAGAAAAACATAAATAAGAAATAAAGGATCCTGAAAAATATAAATTAAAAATCATAGAGACAAAAAAGCATTATTATAAAGAATAGTTAAATATTGATGATTAAATTAGTGATGTCAATGTTATCAACGAAAAAGAATTAAAATAATATGATTTTGTTGATAAAAGTATGGAAGATGAAACTCATAATTATAATAAATATCTCATCTCTTAATAAAATTATTTAAAAGATTAAAAGTAAAAAAAATAATATTCGAAATCAAGTAATCTATTTATTTCAAAAAAAAATAATAAGAATAAAAGTTATTCATTAGATAAGATTTAAATTAAAAAAAGTAATTTTATTAATAGTATACAATTTACTAAAGAAATTTGAATTTGAATTTAAGTTTCATTAAATTCTTATAAAAATAAATTATTATTTTAATTATAAAAGTAAGTAACATTTAAATTTATAATTTTTAATTATGTATTATAAAACCCCAAATTAATCTCCTGTTTGTCACGATTGTTTTATTAAATTACCAGTAATAGAATGTTTTGACTGTAAAAAGCATTTTTGCTAAAAATGTGAAGAAAAAAATCATGAAAACTAAAATTAAAAACATCAAATGAAATTTATGAGTTATAAATATGACATTCCTATTTTATAAAATAATTTAAATTTAAGCCATTCTTTTAATTAATAGCAATAAAATATCTAGCTATAATAAACATAATAATAGTAATAAATTTAGCATTGTCATTCTTAATTTTAATAATAAATATAACTATCAAATAATAATTCATAAAATAATATTGCTTAAATTATATAAACAGAATAATCTAAAAATGAATAAAATAGTTTTGAACTTTAGTAAAATATTATTAACTCTTAACAAATTTAAATATTAAGAGAAAATTTAGATTTAGTAAAATAGTAAATTTAATAAGTAAATTTAAAAAATTAATAATTTATAAAAAATATTTCTGAAAAAGATAATAATAGTTTTATTAGTGTTAATGAAGAATAAAAGAATAATATATAATTATAAGCATAATTTTATAAATAATAGTATGAATAACTATAATAATAATTGCTATAATAAAAAAAAGAATAAGAATAGAGTGATAAGTTATAGTAATAGAAATTTTAATTAGAATAAAGTTAATATTTACAATCAGAATATAAAAGACAAGATTAATAAAATAAATATTTAAACTAATAAATAATTGATTTAAAATGTTATTATGATAATAAATTAAATTTATTAGAATAAGCACTTTCTAGTAATATAAATAACACAAGTAATAATAATTTTAATAATCAAAATAATACCAATAATAGTATAAATCATAATAACAGTTAAAGTAGAATTCATAATCTAAATAATTAAAGAAATTAAGAAAACTTCAATAATATAAATAGTAATAATATAAATAATAATAATGGTAATAATTTTAATAACGATGTTTAATATTAACTTTTATTAAACATTCAAAATGAAATTGAAAATAGACTATCTCTTTTTGAAAAAGAAAATAAAGAAAAAGATTAACTAATGTAGAAATTAAGATTAAGGGAAGATAATTTAAAATAAGAATAAAAAGAAGTTATGATTTTAAAAGAATAATATGAATCAAGTATTTAGTAATTAGAATAAAATGTAAAAATTAAAGATAATCTTTTAGATGAATGTATTAAATTTATTCATATTTTTAGATACTTAAGAATTATAATAAAAAGATGAAGAAATAAAAAAGTTAGAAGATTTAATTGAAAATTTTAAAGATTTAATGTAGCATTACAACTAAGAAGTAATTAATCTTAAGATTATTTTTAGAAAGATATAATTTTGAAAGAAAACGCAAAATTAAGTCAAGAATTAGATAATAACTTAAAATAGCTTAAAAAAATAGAATTAAATCACTCAAAGGTTCCGAGCTAAAACGAGGATTACAATATAAATTTTTGATAATATTAAATTTAAATTAAATTAAAGTTAAAATTAAAATGAAAAAAAAGCAATCAGTTTTATCAGTTTTGATTCTGATTACATCTTAAAGTTGAGCGTTTGTTTTATTTTTTACTATCTTCAACCTATATAGTGGTGTGAAAAATTCCATTTTTTCTATAAATAATAAATAAAATTAAAAATAAACCTGCAAAGATTGGTAGCTTTTCTAAGAGTTCTTGAAACATTAGTACTCTTAATATGTGCACTCAGACAAGGCTTTCCACTGGCTAAGCTCCAAACATGAAAATCATGTAATTCTGTAACTCCTGGCAATGTTTTCATCTAATCTGTGAAAGCTCTCCAGTTCACTCCTCTTGGAGCTGCTTCCATCAAAACTGATATACATTCCCCACTGATTGGAATTGTTGTAAATAACACTACAACTGCAAATATCAAAGTACAAATAGGATCAGCATATTTTAAATCTTTATCGCACCAAATTATCACTGAGGCAATTATCACTCCTATTGATTATATTGTATCACCTATTACATGAATCATTGCAGCTCGAACATTGTAGTTATCTTTAGCAGATACATGTGATAAGTTCTTTCCTACTTATTTTTATTTATCGTGGTGGGAATGCCCGTGATTATTTTTATCGTGCGAGTGACCATGAGAATTATTATTATGTGAATGTCCATGATTTTAATCATTAAGAGAGTGTCCATGATTATTTTAGTCATGAGAGTGTCCATGATTATTTTAGTCATGAGAGTGTCCATGATTATTTTAGTCATGAGAGTGTCCATGATTAGTTACCTTTTTATTTCCATGAGAATGTCCATGAGATCCACATCCTCCTTATGCTCCTCCTAATCCATGAGAATGTCCTCCCCCTGAACTATGAAGTATTTTACCCATAATTAGATTAGCTACCAAACCAGCACATGCTGTAATAAACATTATTTTTGCATCTACTTTTATCAATTCAGGGTGAACTATTCTATCAATTGCTTCAAAAACTAACCATGCTGTAAGTCCCCAAATTAAAATAACACTTGTAAGAGCTCCAATTATTTCGGCTCTAGCAAATCCAAAAGTATAATTTTAACTTGCTTTTTTTTAAGCCATATAAATACTAACTAAAGAAATTACAAATCCTAATAAATCTGATAATAAATGAGCAGCATCAGATATAATAGCAAGACTTTAAGCCAGCAAACCTCCAACAACTTCTGCTGCAATTAATAAACAACATACTATACTAACAGATATCATTTTAGCTTTAACTTCTTTATATTACTAATCCAATGGAGGTTCTTATATATCTTCTGATTCTTCAGAAGATATGTATGATAAATTTGAAATCTCTTCATCTTTTAAATTTTCATAATTTTAATCTTCATTTTCTTCTCCTTGGTTATCAAGTAAATTTCTCTAAAGTTCATTTCCATTATTCATTTTTATTTATGTTATAATCTATTACAATTAATCTAATTCAAAATAATAATATTTTAAATCTATTTATGCTAGGATATTATCTTAATCACATCATAATCTTTTATATTTGCATATTTTATTTTTAATAGTTTTAAAAATAAATTATTTAATAGTATTAAGATTTAAATATTAATTATAACTTAATAGATATAAATATTGATTTTATTTCTTTATTTAATTATGAATGAGATAAGAAAAAATCAAATTTTAGATATTATTTGTAAAACACTATTAATGCAGTTTCTTAAAATGTTATAAATTTAATACGTTTCTTCAATTTCTTCTTTTTCTTCGCTAATTTCTTTTAATAAATTTATATTATAAATTACATAAATCTTCAAATGCAAAACTAAAATGAATATAATTTAAATTATATAAATTACAGCTATTTGAAAAATTAGTTCCAAATCTTATAGATTCGATTAATTTCAATCTATTATTATTATTATTATTATTATTATTATTAAGTACTTACTAAATTTTACATTCTAAAAGTCTATATTATTATTATTGATTAAACATTTTTTTTGAAATATTTATTTTTCCATTTTCCTATCAAATTTATAAATATTATTACTTGCCTACCTTTATATAGTTTTTAATCATAAAGGATATCAATTATAAAAATAAAAATATCTATTATATTATATTATAAAAAATAATTAATATGAAATATAAAGGTTTAGGAATTAGATTAAGAAATATATTAAATGATGGAATATATAAATCTTTCCCTTGTAGAGAAGAATATTAATTAAATAAAAATATTGTAAATCCAATAGATAATTTATAATATGATTATTAAATTAATTGTGCAGAAAAAGTATTTTATTCTAAAGATGAAACTGTAAATTATTTATGGAAAGAGAAATATATAAGTCCTAAATAAATTGGAGAAGAAATTTTATAAAATCTAGTTAATAAAAAATATTAATTGCTAAAATAAACTAGTATAGATTAAAATGGGCATATTTACATTAATGTAAATAATAAGAGTATTTTAAAATTGATAGAATTACAAATTAAAAATGAAAGTTAAGATTTTGATTCAGAATAATTTGATTTTTTTTAATAAAATGTAGGAATTTTATTTCCTTTTGGAGAAATTCTTAACCCCTTTGATTTAAATTAATTTAGAGGATTACATTTAGCTGAAACTTATGCAAGATTACATAATGTTTTTAATTAAGATGTAAAAAGAATACTTTTTATAAGAAATTATGAATATTATCATGGATTATTGTTATAATTTATTAAGCAATAGTATGAAGAAAAAAATACGGAAACTATTAAACCTTCATTTTAATAAATAGCTTAATTTCTTATCGATTAAAAACTATTTTCATAATATGAAATTTCTTAATTTAGTAGTAAGATTCTTAAAAATATTTAGAATATTTAAATATACAAAGAAATATTTGATACATTAATGAATTAAACACATTAATCTATAATGAAAGATTTAAATCAAATTATAGATTCTGAATGTTAAATAGAAATTTTTGAATAATCAAAAATGAATGATAATTTTATTCAATATTTAAAAGATGCTTTAAATGTAAAAAGGAAGGATAGATTACCAATTGAAAATGATGAAAAAATTGGTTAGTTTATCTATAAAAATGATGAAATAATTTAATTAATTGATAATTAAGGAATAATAACACTTAATAGTCATATGATACAATTGTAAAGAGAATTATTTAACAAATTAAAAATTAAAAATTTATTTGTATTTTCTAATTACAATGATATATTCAAAGATAATAATTACATTAAAAGAGAATTATTTAGAAAAGATTAAAATGTTATATTATTGCACTAAATATAACATAATGATGTTTTATTAAGAGATAATTTTGAAAAATTATCTGAATTTTATTCAAAAATAATAGATCTATCATTTGAAAAAATTCTTAAATAAAATCCCTTATTCCCTAAGTAAAATAAGGAAAAATTATTAGATTTAATATTAGGCTGGATTAAATTAGAAATCTTAAAAATTTAGCTAAATCAAAACTTAATTTTGGATTTAGACTAAAAGATTAATTATATATTAAATGAATTTAGTTAATTGTCAAATATCAGATAAGATATCTATACAAATATTTAGTTATTATAATAATAAAATTCCAAGTTATTTGATTCATGCAATTATATTTAAGAAGTATAAATTGAAATACCTTAAATAAGATTTATTTTGCTACATATGTTATAGATATAAGAAGTTTTAAGAAATTCTATAATTTATAACGAGTTTTATTAAATTAATTAATATACGTTAAAGACAATATAAATAATAAATTAATTTATCAATAAATAAAAGGATTATTCTATACAAACATAATTTACTATACTTAAATTGTCATTAAATGTATTGAATCTATTATTTTATATTGTAGGAATTGACAATAAATACAAATTTTGAATTTAATTTATATATTTCTAATAATTTTATTATTTATTTAAGAATTAAATATTTTTATATAAAAATGATTTGTTTATTAATTTTAATAATTTATTCTTATTTTCGTGCTAAATAAATATAAAAATAAAGTTTAATATAATTGATATATATTAGTTAAAATATTTTAAATTATTTATAAAACTTATAAATAAAATATTAATTTATTAAAAAATTAATTTTATAAATTTGAATTTATTGTTTTTAAAATATATATGTAATAATTATTTTTAATTAATTATTTTAATATTGATATTAATATTTAAAGAAAATAAATGAGGTCAAAGTTTTTATTAATGATTTTTGATTTTATGATAGAATCTATTGAATATTTGTTTTTAATTAGTGTGGTTGCTTTATTTTTGATGAGAATGATTATGTTTTAATAATCTTCTATTATTTATATATCCAACAGTATTAAATAACTCAATTGGCAAATGTGAACTTTTTTTACTAGGATCTTTGTCTGGACATGGTGATTTTTAACATTTATCAGGATATTATTAGCAACAGTCAGAATATTTAATGTTTTAAGGATTAGCAAATACTTCAGGTGTACAATCAGGATTTATAGTACATTTTTCTGGATTTTTTGTACAACATTATTTATGTTAGGGATTCTATGTGTTTGTATAAACATCAGTTAAAGGATTGCAAGTAGGATCAACAGGGCATTTGATTTATGGATTTTATTTACAACATTCTATGTAATCAGGATTCTTTGGATCAGTAACTGTTGAGAATATTTATTTGCAATCAATTGGATTTGGGCATTAATTTGGTAGTAAAGTGCAACATTTTTTATATTGATCTTCTGGAGTTTTTTTGCTTATAATATTTTTACAGTCAGATGGTATAGTACAATAATCAGGTATCCATTTCTACTTACAGCATGATGGATTTAAAGGATCATTTGGATTTTTGTAAACAGATAAAGTACATTAATCTATAAGTTTACATCTATCAGGGAAAGTATTGCAACAATAAATGTGATCAGGATGATTTTAATCGTCATATGCACTTGCAGTACAACAATTTTATGGATTTTATTTACAGCAGTAATCGTGTTATGGGTCCTTAATATCAGTATAAATAGATGGCTTTTTGCAACATTAATCAGGTTAGTAATTGCAACATCTTTCAAAATCAGAATGAAGAGGATTAGTATAAACATCGTTATTACAACATTAATCTATTTATTTTGTGCAACATATAATATGGTTTGGATCTTTAACATTTTTCAATATATCAGGAGTACACTAAGCACATTCTGGTCTACATTTATACTTCTAATATTAACAACACTCTTTAAAGAACACATTAGTTTTATCCTTAAATACATCGTCTGTACATTTATCGATTGGTCCAACTGATGGGCATATTTTATTGTTGGCTCTAAATTCTTCGAAATCAGAACAGCAGCTTAAAACTTATTTTTAGTTATTTGGATCTAATCTTAAAGCCTAAGCACAACAGTATTTATAATTGATATCATTTTTATCTTTTTTACTTAAAATTCCAGTACAATCAT